>LUMI01000010.1_pt1 | contig 77832 bp, 77 predicted proteins | sample 729681 | NCBI WGS metagenome assembly LUMI01 (sample SAMN03860267, study PRJNA289734) | marine metagenome | biome: seawater column; feature: ocean; material: water; isolation source: Red Sea water column Station 34 - depth 10m | place: Saudi Arabia: Red Sea | collected 2011-10-15 | depth 10 m
CCCTCTAAGAGTTCCAGGTGTATTTGAATTTACAAGTGCTGTTGCTACAGGAACTTCAAAAGCTTTAGCAGGACAATTATCTCCTCAAGAAGCTTTAGATGAAGTTGCTAAAGAGTGGGAAGCAATTGTAAGCAGAGTAGGCAAAAAAGCAGTTCAAGATGCTTACGCTGTTGGTGTTAAGATGGAAGACAACAAACTATAAAAATATACAATTTATGTGGCCATTTATTCTGATGGCCACATATTATAAATTTACTATAATCCAAATTAAAAATGAATTTTAAGCATAAGTATTTCTTTTTATTTCCTGGATTATTTGTGTTGATAGGAATTTTAATATTTCCAATCATTTTTGTTGTTAGGTTAAGTTTATCTGGATGGAATAGTTATAATCCAGGTTTAGATTTTATTGGTTTAGAAAATTATATAAGGCTTTTCACAGATGACCCAAGATTTTGGGAGTCTTTTTTTAGATTAAGTTTTTTATCAGTCACAACAGTTATCCTGCAATACATAATTGGTTTTGCTTTAGCACACATGGTTTGGAAAGATATTAAATTTAAAAGATTTTTTAGAGTTCTTTTTCTAGTTCCAATGATGACAACTCCAGTAATCATGACTGTTATTTGGAGAACTTTTTTTCATGAGTCGCTTGGACCAGTTAATGATATTCTCTCTAATTTTGGAGTTTCGCCAAAATGGTTAACCGATCCGGTTTTAGCAAAGTTTACAGTCATAATAGTTGAGGTATGGCAATGGACGCCGTTCATGTTCCTTCTTTTATTAGCTGGCTTACTTTCTTTACCTAAGGAGCCATTTTTAGCTGCCGCAATTGATGGAGCAAGTCCAATTAGAAAATTTATTTATGTAACTTTTCCTTTAATGGCTCCAATTTCAATTGGTGCAATTATTATTAGACTTATTGAAGCTTCTAAGATTATGGATACTGTCTATGTATTAACTTCAGGTGGCCCTGGCACTTCTACAGAAACTTCAAGTTTTTATATTTTTATTAAAGGGCTAAGAGAATTTCAAATGGGCTATGCTGCTTCAATGTCATTTACCTATTTAATTATTATGATCATAAGTTTAACAATAATTGCTAAAGTTTTAACTAAACTTTTGCTTAAGGAGTAGTAAATGAGCAAACTTTATACCTTCTTAAAATATTTTTTTATTGTGTTTTGGGCAGTTTTTGTTGTTGCTCCATTTCTTTGGGCTTTAACAACCTCCTTTAAAGATTTTCAATCTGTTAATGGAGGAGTAACATATATTCCTTGGGTAGATTTTGAACCTAATTTAGAGGGATGGAAAGTTTTAATCAAATCTCCAGCCAAAGGTGGAGTTGATATCATAGAACCTTACTTCAATAGTCTATTCGTGACTTGTACTGCTAGTTTGATAAGTATTATTTTAGGAACTTTATCTGCTTATGCTTTATCTAGATACACTTTTAAAGCAGGTTTTGTAAAAAATAACGATATTACTTTTTTCTTTATCTCACAAAGAATCATGCCACCAATTGTTTTATCAATCCCATTCTTTTTATTTTTGAGTTCAATTAATTTATTAGATAGCCTTCTTGGATTAATAGTTGTTTATATTGTTTTATTAATGCCAATTGCAGTTTGGATCATGGTAGACTTTTTTAATAAAGTGCCTAGAGAAATTGATGAAACAGCTTTAATAGATGGCTGTAATCCTTACCAAGCATTCTTAAAAGTTGTGTTACCTAATTCTATACCTGGATTAATTGTTGCGGGAATGTTTTGTATTATTTTTGGATGGATTGATTTTTTCTTCGCTTTTATCTTAACTTTTACAGAGGTACAATTATTACCGGTTAAAATTGTTGCCTTGAATTCTTCAGTAACACCTTGGTGGAGCTTGTCGGCATCTGCACTTGTATCTGTTGCTCCATTAATTATTGTAGCATTTATAGTTGAAAGATATTTATCTAAAGGAAATCTGTCTGGAGCAATTAAATAATGAATTTAATTGCAAAAAATTTAACTTATAAACCAAGTGAACAATATCATTTAAATGAAGTTTCCTTTAATTTTAAAGAGGGAAATTTATACACAATTCTTGGAAGAACATTATCTGGAAAAACTACTTTGCTAAAAACAATAGCTGGTCTTTTGACGCCTGATAGCGGTGAGATCGATTTTGATGGAAAAAACTTTTTAAAAGTTCCTGTTTGGGAGAGAAATGTAGCTATGGTTTATCAGCAATTTATCAATTATCCTCACCTAAATGTCTTTGAAAATATTGCATTTCCTTTGAAGCAAAGAAAAATAGATCCCAATATTATTAATGAAAAAGTAATGAACTCCTTAAAATCTGTTGGTTTAGTAGGTTATGAAAAAAGAAAAATCCAAGAACTTTCTGGTGGTCAACAACAAAGAGTATCTCTTGCAAGATCTCTAGTTAAAAATGCCAAAATATTGCTATTGGATGAGCCGTTAGTAAACCTAGACTATAAATTAAGAGAACAATTAAGAGAAGAATTTAAAAACTTGTTTTCAAAAGGTTTAGCCGATCAGACAATACTGATTTATTCAACGACAGATCCTAGAGAAACTATGGAGCTTAATGGAGAAGTAATAGTTCTAGATGAGGGTAAAGTTTTACAAGTTGGACCTGCAAAAGAAATATTTGAAAATCCTAACTCGTTAAAAGTTGCAGAAATTTCAAATGATCCTCCAATGAATATTATTGCTGTAGAAATTTTTGAGAACAGTATTCAATTTGAAGGAATTAAGTTAAAGGCTCCAGAACATTTTTCGGGATTAAGCCAAGAAGGAATAAAAATTGGTCTACGATCTTCTGATATTGAGTTAAGTGAAAATGGACATGAATTTGAAGTTGAGCTTGCTGAAATCAGCGGATCAGAGACTTTGCTTCATCTTAGCAGAGGAAGTGCAAAAATAATTGTATCTATAGAAGAGGTCCTTAATTTTAAAATACATGACAAGGTTAAAATTAATTTTAAAATTGAAAAAGCGTATGCTTTTAATTCTAATGGAAAATTAGCTTCATCACCTTTTGGAGGTTTGAATGGCCAAAATTGATTTAAATAAAATATCACATTCTTATAATCCCAATGAACCAAATCCAGTTTACGCTCTAAATCCATTTTCAATGACATGGGAAAATGGTCAGAGATATGCAATTCTAGGTCCCTCTGGATGCGGCAAGACAACAATGTTAAATATAGTTTCTGGATTGGTAAGACCATCGTCTGGCAAAATATTATTTGATGATCAAGATGTTACGGATTTAAAAACAGAAAATAGAAATATCGCTCAAGTTTTTCAGTTCCCTGTAATTTATAATACAATGACAGTTTTTGAAAATTTGGCATTTCCACTTAAATGTAGAGACTTTCCTCAAGATAAAATAAATGAGAGAGTAAATTCTGTTTCTGAAACATTAAATTTAAAATCTTTTTTAAACTCACCAGCAAGAAAACTTACAGCCGATCAAAAACAATTAATATCTTTGGGCAGAGGGCTTGTTAGAGAAGATGTAGCAGCTGTTTTAATGGATGAACCTTTAACTGTTATTGATCCTGATTTAAAATTTAGACTTCGAAGAAACCTTAAAGAAATAAATGAGCAATACAAAACTACATTAGTTTATGTAACCCATGATCAAAATGAAGCAATGACATTTGCTGATAATATAATTGTTATGAGTGAAGGGGAAGTTGTACAAACAGGGTCACCAAAAGAACTTTTTGAAAGACCAAAGACTACTTTTGTAGGATACTTTATTGGTTCGCCAGCAATGAATTTATTTGAAACAGAAGCAGTTTCCGAGACCGAGGTTAAAATTGGATCTACTAAAATTACTACTAGTACCAATCTTTCTAAAATAAAAACTAAACAAATTAAATTAGGAATTAGATCAGAATTTATTGATATTGCAGACAAAGTTGGAGACAATGTTGTAAGCGCTAAAATAAAAAAAGTTGAAGATTTTGGTAATTTCAAACTTCTTACTGCATCCGTTCAAGATTTAATTATAAAGTCTAAAATTGATAGAGAAAAACCTGTGTCTACGGATGAGGTAAACCTTTATATTCCACCCGAAAAATGTTGCATTTATGCAGATGATAAGCTTGTATAATTCAATCCTAAATTGAATTTAAATTACTTTTAAGTACTTTTTAGAATGACTCTAACCTGTTTATATGATTAAATTTTTATAGTTAATTAACTAAATCAAAGAGGAGAAATAAATGGTTAAAGAAAAAAAATCGTTAAAAGGAAAAATTCCTTCAAGACGTAAGTTCTTTAAAGCGGCAGCAGCAACTGGTGCAGCAGCAACAGCAGCAGTAGCAATGCCTAATCTTGCATTAGCAGGTGGTCATACTACTCTTAAAATGCAAGCAGCTTGGCCTAGCGGAGCTAATATCTTTTTCGAAATGGCAGGAGACTATGCGAAAATGGTTGATGAAATGTCAGGCGGAACATTAAAAATTGACTTACAACCAGTTGGAGCAGTTGTTAAAACTTCAGAAATTGGTGACGCTGTAAGTTCGGGAGTATTAGATATGGGTCACTGGGTGACTGCATATTGGTATGGTAAAAACCCGGCAGCTTCATTATTTGGAACTGGTCCTTCATACGGATTATCATCTCAAGAAGTAATGGGATGGATGGAATATGGTGGAGGAAGAGCTCTATATGAAGAGACTTTAGCTAAAGTTGGTTATGACTACGTTGGATATTTCCACATGCCGATGCCTGCACAGCCTTTTGGATGGTTCAAAAAGAACGTCACAAAAGTTTCTGATGTAAAAGGTATGAAGTACAGAACTGTTGGTCTTGCAACTAACGTTCTTACAGCAATGGGAATGGTAGTTAGACAATTACCAGGTGGTGAAATTCAGCCAGCAATGAAAACTGGATTGATTGATGCTGCTGAGTTTAACAACCCAACTTCAGACTCTCAATTTGGTATGCAAGACGTATCTAAGCATTATCACTTAGGTAGTTTCCACCAATCTCAAGAGATGTTTGAAATTGCAATCAACAAGAAAAAACTAAACAGTTTATCGCCTGCACATCAAGCGATTTTGAAAAATGCTGCATATGCTGCTAACACTGATAACTACTTCAAAGCGTTAGTAAGATACTCAGCTGATTTATCGAAATTGATGAATGAGCATAAAGTAAACGTTTACCAAACATCAGATGAGATCTTAGCTGAACAATTAAAAGGCTGGGATAAAGTAATCGGTGACTTCACTGCGAAAGATCCTTTCTTTAAGAAGATCGTAGATTCTCAGAAAGCTTACGCGAAAAGAGTAATGAAATACTTACTAATGAATCAACCGAATTACAGACTTGCTTATGAGAATGAATTTGGTTCTCTAGGTAGTGTAAAAATCTAAAGGTAAAAAATTAAAATTTAAATCAAAGGGGGGTGCTAGCCCCCCTTTTTTTTTAACTAAAATAGATTGAAATTTTTAAATTAAAGTGGATATATTCTAAATCATGAGGTCATTCATCAGATTTGCAGATACTTTAAGTGCTTCAATGGGAAAAGCTTTTTCATGGTGTATTGTGGTTCTTATGGGTGGTACTTGTTATGAAGTTTTTATGGCATATGTTTTAAATGCCCCAACTCTTTGGAATTTTGATTTTAGTTTACAAATGTATGGAGCTATATTTATGATGGCAGGAGCATACACTTTAAGCACAGAAGCTCATGTAAGAGGTGATGTAATTTACAGACTTTTTCCAACAAGAGTACAAGGATCAATCGATTTAATATTGTATTTTATATTTTTTTTCCCAGGTGTTCTCGCATTAGCTTTTTATGGGTACGATTATGCAGCACAGGCATGGAAAATAAAAGAAACGAGCTGGAATAGTCCTGCACAAATTCAAATTTATATGGCAAAGTCAATGATACCTCTTGCAGGATTTTTATTAATTATTCAAGGTATTAGCGAGGTGTTTAGATCTATAATTTGTATTCAAACTGGACATTGGCCAAAGCGTGCTTCAGCTGATGCTGAGGAAACTGAAAAAATTTTAATGCGAACTTCGCAGGATGAGGATCAAAAAGATGTTCTTTGAGCTAACTAATCCAGAGATTGCTATTTTAATGATGGGACTGTTTTTGTTTGCAGTTTTATTAGGATTCCCAATTGCATTTACATTAATGGCTATGGGAATTGGTTTTGGATATTACGCTTATTATGATCCAGTACTTATGGAGAATATATTTGATAATAGAATATTTAGGCTTTTCATAAATAATACCTACTCGGTAATGGATAACACTGTACTAACCGCAGTGCCTCTATTTTTATTTATGGGCTATCTTGTTGAAAGAGCAGGTATTGTATCAAGATTATTTTTTGCAATAAGATTAGCATCTCATGGTTTGCCGGCATCAATGGCAGTTGCAGCATTAATTACTTGTGCGCTTTTTTCAACAGCAACAGGAATTATTGGAGCAGTTGTTACTTTGATGGGATTGCTAGCGTGGCCCGCAATGGTTAAAGCTGGATATGATAAAAAATTTGCTTCAGGAATAATTTGTTCTGGTGGATGTTTAGGTATTTTAATTCCACCAAGTATTATGCTTATAGTTTATTCTGTAATTGCTCAATTATCCCCACTAAGATTGTTTGCAGCAGCGATATTTCCAGGATTGATGCTAGCTGGTCTATATATAGGGTATGCAATATTTAGAGCTTGGTTAAATCCATCAATCGCACCAAAGCCTCCAAAAGAGGAAATTCCTCCAAGAGCAGTAATTTTAAAAGAAGTTTTGGTTTCTTTTTTACCTCTTTTTTCACTAATCATTTTGGTACTTGGAACTATATTGGCAGGAATTGCTACACCAGCTGAAGCAGCAGCTGTAGGAGCATTTGGTGCATTAGTTTTGTCTTACTTTTATAAAACACTTAAATGGAAAAATTTTAAAGAATCTGTATTCTTAACTGCCAAAACCACTGCAATGATCATGTGGTTATTCATCGGTTCTTGGACATTTGCTGCAGTGTTTTCATACTTAGGCGGTCATGAAGTTTTCGAACATTTCTTTAAAGGAATGAACCTACAGCCATGGCAATTTCTAGTGATAACTCAAATAATAATTTTTGTTTTAGGCTGGCCTTTAGAATGGACTGAAATATTAATTATTTTTGTTCCAATATTTTTACCACTTGTAGAGTTTTTTGGAGTAAACCCTTACTTCTTTGCAATGTTAATTGCTTTAAATCTACAAACATCTTTTTTAACACCACCTATGGCCATGTCGGCTTACTACTTAAAAGGTGTACAATCTAGAAATGTAGAATTATTAGACATATTCAAAGGAATAATGCCATTCTTGCTAATAGTAATTTTAGCAATGGTATTAATGTATATCTTCCCAGGAATTGCTCTTTGGTTACCTGATGTACTTTTTGCAAACTAAAAATGGATATTGTTGGTTTATCAGCTAAACAGCTTATTGAAAAATTAAAATCTGGTGAACTTTCTTCGGTAGATTTATGCAAAGCTTATATTGAAAGAATAAAGAAGTTTGAAAAAGATGTGCATGCTTGGGCACACTTTGATGAAAAAATACTTTTAGAAAAAGCAGAGGAGAGCGACAATCATAGAAAATCAGGCAAACCACTAGGTTTACTCCATGGGATTCCAGTTGCTCTAAAAGATATTATTGGAACTATTGATATGCCTACTGAGTGTGGCACAGTTTTAAGAAAAGGTATATCAGCTTTCCAAGATGCCGAAATAGTTGATTTATTAAAGTCAGAGGGAGCAATAATTATGGGCAAAACTAATACGACAGAACTTGCCTATTTTAGCCCAAGTAAAACTAGAAACCCACATGATTATACCAGAACACCTGGAGGATCTTCCAGCGGCTCTGCAGCTGCAGTTGCTTCTTACATGGCGCCTTTATCTATAGGTTCCCAAACAAATGGATCAATTATTAGACCAGCATCTTACTGCGGTGTTGTAGGTTACAAACCATCGTTTGGATTAATATCTAGAAATGGAGTTTTGAAAACATCTGATAATTTAGATCATGTTGGTGTATTTGGAAAATCTGTTGAAGATGTTGCTCTATTATCAAAAGTATTAATTAAAAAAGATTCATATGATAAAGCAACAATACATTATTCAACAGAAACAATGATGGAAGAATATAATAAAGGACCTTTATATGATCCAAAATTTATATTTTATAAAACTGAGAGTTGGAAAAAGATTGATAAAAAATCAAGAGATGCATTTGAATTTTTTATAAAATCATTTAAAAAAAATATTGAAGTATTTGATACCCCATCTTATTTCAAAGATATTAAAAAATATCATCAAATTGTTCATGAAACTGATATGGCAAACAATTTTCAAGATTATTATAAAAAAAGTAAAAATAAATTATCTAAAGAAATGCAATTGGCAATTTCAAGGGGAATAAAATATTCTGCAAAAGACTATGCAGAAGCAAGAGACTTTATAAACAGAAGCTATGAGTCTTATAGCGAAGTTTTTGAGGACTATCATGGTGTTATTTCTCCATCCACTACAGGTGTTGCAGACAAAGGATTAAAGAATACAGGTAGCCCAGAATTTTGTACCGTATGGTCTTTCATGGGTACACCATCCATTTCTTTACCTTTACTTGAAGGTGAAAATAATTTACCATTGGGCGTTCAGTTAGTTGGTAACAAATATGACGATCTGAGGTTTATCGGAGTTGCTAACTGGTTAGAAAAAGAAAGTAAGAAATTTAATGAATAAAATTACAACATTAATTGGTTTGTCTTTTGCAGTATTCTTTTTAGTTGGCCTTGCAACGACACTCACTCGATCAATGTTGATTACAGTAACTGATGTTATTCCAGTATACCTTTTAATGGGTGCAGCCATCTTTATGATGGTCTATGAAGCTTTTTTTGATAAAGATAATCAAAAAAAATAGATAATCTAAAGTTAATTAAAAAATTCCAAAATTACCGTTAGTTATGGAAAAAAATATTTTACCAAACAATAAAGCGATAATTATTTTTTTAGTTTTTGCATTTGGTTATTTTCTTTCTTGTTTGCTAAGAGCTGTTACAGCAACTTTATCACCAGTTTTATCTTCAGAATTTAATTTAAATGCAGGAGATCTAGGACTTCTTGCAGGAGGATATTTCCTTGGATTTGCAACAATGCAAATTCCTTTAGGTTATCTTTTAGATAATTATGGGCCTAAAAAAATTGTAAGCGCTTTTTTGTTAATTGCCATTATTGGAACTCTTAGTTTTGCAGCAGCACAAAACTTTTCAGGCTTGTTAATATCAAGAGTATTAATTGGTATTGGTGTCAGTGCATGCCTCATGGGTCCATTAACTGGATATAGAATATGGTTTAAAGATAAATATCAGCAAAGATCTAATTCATGGATGTTGATGGTCGCATCATTAGGATTTGTTTTTTCAACTTTGCCAGTTCAAATATTACTACCTTTCTTTGGATGGAGATATATTTTTTTTACCATAGCTGGATTAATCGTTATTTGTATATTTTTATTATTTATTTTTTTACCTAATTGGAAAAATCAAAACTCAACAAAGATTACAAATAAATCAGGTAATTTATCAGAGGTATGGAGTAACAAATTTTTTCAAAGCACTATTCCACTAGGTTTATTTAATTATGGAGGCATAATGGCCATTCAAACTTTGTGGGCAGGACCCTGGATGGTAAGAGTTACAGGGTATACTCCACTTGAAAGTGCAACAGGTTTATTTTGGATAAATGTAACCATGTTAATTGCTTTTCTAATTTGGGGATACCTTCTTCCAAAAATTTCAAGCTCAGTGAAAGATGCAGTTAAACTTATTAAGTTAGGTTTACCTATAAGCTATATAATTTTATTTATACTTATTATACTTGGTGAAAAAGCAGGTGTATTTTTAATCACTTTTTATATTTTAACTTCAATTGTTCTTTCATTGGCCCAACCAGCTGTTGCCATGAAGTTTCCAACTAATTTAGCTGGTAAATCTTTAACCTCATTCAATTTATTAATATTTGTAGGAACATTTATTGTCCAGTGGAGCATAGGTTTGCTGATTGATATTTCGAGAAATTATGGATTTGATGAAGTTAAAAGCTTTCAAATTTCATTTATGGTATATTTATTAATATGTATCTTAAGTTACTCTTATTTTGTTTTTAGAAATAAAGATGCATAAGCAAAATTTATTACCTTATTTATTATTATTAATTCAGCCAATTTTTATGGCTAGTAATTTAATTGTAGCTAGAGGAGGAGTAGAATTTGTTCCTCCTATTTCACTCGCATTTTGGAGATGGCTTTTTGTATTTTCTATTTTGTTACCATTTACTTTTTTTACCATTAAGAAAAATTTAAATATTGTTAAAAAAGAAATCTGGAAACTTTTGTTTTTAGGCTCAATGGGATGTGGAGTTTGTGGAGCATTTCCATTTATTGCAGGTAAAACAACTACAATAATAAATATGGGAATTATTTATACATCATCCCCAATTTTTATAATTTTAATATCGACTTTTTTCTTTGGAGAAAAAATTAATAAATTTAAGGTTTTGGGATTAATATCATGTCTAGTTGGAGTATTAATAATTATAATTAAAGGGAACTTTAATCTTCTACTAAATCTTTCATTTACAAAAGGCGATCTATGGATGTTGGGTGCAGCAATTGGTTGGGCTTTGTATTCAATTTTTTTGTTTTATTGGAAATCTGAACTTCAAGTATTCCCTAGATTTACAATCATATCTTTTGGCGGAATTATAAGTCTTTTACCTTTTTATTTATTTGAAGAATTTTATTTATTTCAAACACAATTTGATCAAAACTTTTTCTTGTGGGTGCTATTTGCTGCTGTATCACCTGGAATAATAGCCTTTGCTCTTTATACACTTGCTCAACAAAAGTTAGGAGCATCTGTAACTGGATTTACTCTTTATCTATTTACTGTTTATGGTGCTTTTTATGGGATCTTTTTATTTGATGAAGTTTTGCAAATTTATCATTATGTAGGAACGATATTAGTATTTTTTGGAATATATTTAGTTAAAAAAAAATTTAAACATGAAATATAAAATGCTTTTAGGAAAAATATTATTTTATATTTTTATAATTTATGTTGGAGTTTCCACAGTAGTTTATTTTTATCAAAGAAAATTACTTTATCATCCAGGAGAAAATAACTATCTTGATGAAGGTCCATTAAATCATAAAATTGAAAAAGTTTATATTCAATCTGATAACAAATTAGTTGCCTGGAGATATCTCAAGGATAAAAGTTTCAAAACAATTTTATTTTTTCACGGAAATGCAGGTAAGCTTGATAATAGAATCTATAAATTAAATGAATTTTCAAAATTAGATGTTAACTATTTAATCTTTGCATATAGAGGCTTTAGTGGAAATGAAGGCAAACCAACTGAGAAAGGACTTTATAACGATGCAGAAGCTGCAAAAAATTGGTTAAATTCAAAAAATATCAAAGATAGTTCTATTGTATTATATGGTGAGTCGCTAGGAACCGCAGTTGCTGTAGATTTAGCAAGTTCAAATAAATTTGCTGGAGTAATATTAGAGTCGCCTTTTACTTCAATGGAAATTTTAGCTCAAAAATATTACCCATATTTACCAGCAAAATATATTCTTAAAGATAAATATAAATCTATAAATAAAATATCTAAAATAAAATCCCCACTTTTAGTAATGCATGGAAAAGAGGACAATATAGTTCCATTTAGTATGGGGCAGGAAATTTATGAAAAGTTTGATGGTAAAAAATATAAATATTTTAATGATTATGACGACCATATGATGGATTTTAATGAAAATTTAATAAAATCTCTTAAAGAATTTATTAGCAGTTTAAATTAGGACACAATTTAAACAAACCTATTACCTTTTTTTGTTTTAAGATTTTTATATGAACAAAATCATTTTCATTTTATTTTTTTTTATCTTTGTCCCTACAAAAGCAGATGAATTAAATCAGTATTTTCATGTTGGTAAGATGCAATCTTACAATAATAATTTTACACTTTATTTTAAAACAAGAGAAAACGCTATTATTGCCAAGGGAGAATATCAAAACTATTTAAATGATTACCCTCAAGATTTATATTTTTATGATCATAATACAAAAATAGATTACCCACTTATTTCGTATGAATGGTTTCCTAAAAGTGTAAAAAAATTATCAAAAGATTATAAGTATCCACTTTTTCCTGAAGATTTTGCTTACTATTTGTTAAATGATAACGATACTTTGATATTAGTAAGCGCTACAAAAAACTTTTACCAAAATTTAAGTTTTAGTATTAAAGAAAAGAAACTTACAAATGCAAAATTTAATGGAAAATTAGATTTTATAGTTTCTAGTTTTGCAAAAAATTGTGGTCATAAAGATTTAAATACAAGTTTTAAATGTAACTTCTATAAGCCTTTAATTTCTAAAAATTTAATTACTTCGTTTGAGTAAAAGCAGCTGCAAATTGTTTAGCGTTAAATATTTGTAAATCATCAACTTTTTCTCCTAAACCTAGGCTAACAATTGGAATTTTATATTTTTTAGATATTGCAACTAGAACACCTCCTTTTGCAGTGCCATCTAGCTTAGTCATTATCAAACCTGTGATAGGAATAATTTTATTAAATTCCTCTAATTGATTAATTATATTCTGACCTGAGGTAGCATCTAATACTAAAATTACTTCGTGTGGTGCAGTTTCATCACTTCTTTTAATTACATTTCCAATTTTTTTAAATTCTTCCATTAGATTTTTTTTATTTTGCAATCTTCCTGCCGTATCAATTAAAACTTGATCAACTTGATTTTGCTTAGCATGTTCTATTGCTTTAAATGCTACTGAAGCAGGATCTGCACCTGGATTTGATTTTATTATTTTAGCACCAACACGATTTGACCACTCTTCCAACTGTTCTATTGCAGCAGCTCTAAATGTATCACAAGCTGAGAATACTACTTTGTTATTAGATTCAGTAAATATTTTACCAATTTTTCCTATGGTAGTGGTTTTGCCAACTCCATTCACGCCTGAAATTAAAATAATATTAAGATAATCTTTTTTAGAAAAAAATTCCTTTTTTTCTAATGGCTCCATTAATTGTATTATGTAATCTTCTAAAATTTTATTGACCTCATTTATAGGATCATTTTTTGGGTCAATTTTTTTCTGCGCAATAATATCTTTTATTTCTGATGAGGCATCTATGCCGACATCAGAACTAATTAAAAATTCTTCAATTTTATCTAATGTTTCATCATCTATTTCTTTTTTAACAATTATTTCCCTTAAGCCAGATGCAATATTATTTGCACTTCTTTTAAAACCTAATTTAAATTTTTCAAAAATACCCATTAAAGTTTAATTTTAATATTTTCTATTTGAGAAACAGGACCCTTCATATGAATTAAAGTTTCTTGATCAATGTTTACACGAAGCTTTCCTAATTGAAATTCTATTTCAGTTGTTGAGTTTTCTAAATTTTTTAAATTAGCCGCAACAGCTGTAGCGCATATGATTTTCAATTTCAGGTCCTAAATTTTCTAAGTCATAATTACCTAAATTTTGAACAAAAAAAATAACATGTGGATTACCTACATTAACACCTATTCCCCCAGTGAGTTCATTTTTATTAATATCCTTAATTTTTAAGTTTAAGTTTTCAGTATTTGCTTCTCTGCTAATTGGTATATCTTTCCAATTTGTTTTCGGTTTACCTATTGTAGTTTCGACTTCAAAATTTTCTAAAATTTTTGAATTTAGAATATGATTGTCAATATTGAGACTTATGTTCTTTAACTTTTTTTCTTTAGAAATCAGATATGCAACACATCTAGTACCGTTTCCACATGCCCCAGAGGTACTTCCGTCTGAATTATAAAATTCTATAGAAGCATCAGTAATACTACTATTATTGATGAAAATTAATTGATCACATCCAACAAAATTTCGATCACAAATTTTAATTATTTGAGCTTTTGTAAGATTTATCTTTTTTATTCTCTGGTCGATTATTACGAAATCATTACCTAAACCATCCATTTTAAAAGCATTAATTTCCATATCTCAAATACTTAACTTATTTATTGACTTTTTGAACCTCTATTATAGTTTACCGCAGTTTCCGCAAAATACAGCAATTTGCGGTGTCTTTGGCAACAAAGAGATCGACACCAGTCAGCGAGGGTTCGCCCACTGGTGCGATAACTGCTGTGTGTAATTATGTTTGAAAATTTAACAAATAAGTTTGAGGAAATTTTTTCCTCCTTAAAAAAAGCACCTTCGCTTGATGAAAAACAAGTTGATGAAGGTTTAAAAGCTATTCGTTTGGCTTTGTTAGAGGCAGACGTATCTCTTGACGTTGTTAAAGAATTTATAAGCAGAGTAAAACCAAAAGCTCTTGGACAGGAAATCGTAAGATCTACTTCTCCAGGTCAAATGGTAGTAAAGATAGTATACGATGAACTAGTTTCTTTTTTAGGAGATACAAATTCAGACATACAATTAAATGCAGTTCCACCAGTACCAATTATGCTGGTTGGCTTACAAGGTTCAGGAAAAACAACAACAACAGCTAAATTAGCTAAATTTCTTGAAAAAAATAACAAGAAAAAAGTTATGATGGCAAGTTTAGATGTTTATAGGCCTGCCGCACAAGAACAACTCAAATTACTTGGAGAGCAAAATAATATTTATACTTTACCAATTATTGAAGGACAGCTACCAGCAGATATTTGCAGAAGAGCTTTAAGTGCAGCAAATTTAAATGGATCAGAAATAATAATTTTTGATACAGCTGGAAGGACACAAATTGATCTTCAAATGATGAGTGAAATTAAGCAAATAGAAGGGATTATTAATCCTTCAGAAACAATATTAGTTGCAGATTCACTCACAGGACAAGTTGCAGCAAATGTAGCCAAGGAATTTAAAAATACAGTTAATTTAACAGGTATAGTTCTAACTAGATCTGATGGTGATGGTCGAGGCGGTGCTGCTCTGAGTATGAAGTATGTAGCTGACGTTCCAATCAAATTCTTAGGAGTTGGTGAAAAAATTGAAAATTTTGAAATTTTTTACCCAGATAGAATTGCAAATAGAATATTAGGGATGGGAGATATTGTTTCCCTAGTAGAAAAAGCTGCCGAAGATTTAGATCAAGAAAATTTAAAAAAAACTGAAGAAAAACTTAAAAAAGGACAATTTTCATTAAACGACTATTTATCACAATTAAGACAGATGAAAAAAATGGGAGGAATTGAAGGAATAATGTCATTTCTTCCTGGGGTTTCAAAAATTAAAGCTCAGATGGATGACGCAGGTGTTGATGAAAAAATTATTACTCAAAATGAAGCTGTTATTTTATCAATGACAAGTAAAGAAAGAGAAAATCCTAAAATTATAGATGGTTCTAGAAAAAAAAGAATTGCTAATGGCTCTGGTACAGACATTGCCACTATCAATAAATTGTTAAAACAATTTAAAATGATGTCCGAAATGATGAAAAAAATGTCAAAAGGAAATATGAAAGGAATGGCAGACAAAGGAATACCGCCAGAACTTTTTAATCAATTAAAATAAAAAAAGGAGAGAGAATGTTAAAAATGAGATTATCGATGGGTGGAACTAAAAAACGACCCGTTTATAAAATAGTTGTCGCTGACAGCAGATTCCCAAGGGATGGAAGGTTTATTGAAAAATTAGGTTTTTTTAATCCATTACTTCCAAAAGAAAAAAAGGAGAGAGTAGGATTAGATCAAGAAAGAATTAAATATTGGTTAGGTCAAGGAGCTCAGCCAACAACTAGAGTTGCAAGAATTCTTGGAGAAAACCAAATTATTGATATGCCAGCTAATGGAAACAATCCTAAGAAAGCAGTTCCAAAAAAAGAGAGAAATAAAGAGGGAGATGCTGAAGCTGCACCAGAAGCACCAAAAGCTGAAGCTGCACCAGAAGCACCAAAAGCTGAAGCTGCACCAGAAGCACCAAAAGAGGAAAAAAAATAAATGTTTAACTCTCGAATATTTACACTCTATCCAGATTATTTTCCTGGCTATCTAGAGAAAGGATTGTTTGGAAAAGCGATGAGAGAAAATATTTGGAAATTAGAAACTGTAAATATTAGAGATTACTCAGAGGATAAGCACAAAACAGTTGATGATACTCCTTACGGTGGAGGTGATGGAATGATAATAAAAGCCGATGTATTAGCAAGATCATTAGATCAAAATGTAAATCCTGATGAAAAAATAATTTATCTAAGTCCAAAAGGTAGATTATTTGATCATAACTATGCAAAAAAACTTTCTAAAGAAAAATCAGTTAATCTTATTTGTGGTCATTTTGAAGGAATAGATCAGCGAATAATTGATACAAGAAATATTGAAGAAGTAAGTATAGGGGATTTTATTTTGTCAGGTGGAGAAGTCGCAGCTTTCGTGGTAATAGATGCGATATTACGATATATTCCTGGAGTTTTGGGAAATGAAAACTCATCAAAAGATGAGAGCTTTGAAAACGGACTTCTTGAATATCCTCAGTACACTAAACCACAAATTTTTGAGCAAAAAGGTGTTCCAGACGTGTTATTATCAGGAGATCATGCCAAAATTAAAGACTGGCGTTTATCTCAATCTGAGGCTATAACACGCGACCGAAGACCAGATTTGTGGCAAAAATATAAGAGAATAAAAAACAACTAAAATGAAAAATATAGAAGAAATTAACCAGTCAATAGTTAAAAAAATTGTATCTGAAAGAAAACATCCGGAGTTTTTTCCTGGAGATATAGTTAAAGTTGGAGTGAGAATTACAGAAGGTAAAAGAGATAGAATTCAGTATTTTGAAGGCGTGTGTATTGCAAAAAAAAATAGAGATATTAACTCGTCGTTTACAGTTAGAAAAATTTCTTTTGGAGAAGGTGTTGAAAGAACTTTCGCATTATACAGCCCTATAGTTGATACTATTAAAGTTGTAAGATCTGGGAAAGTAAGAAGAGCTAAACTTTATTATTTAAGAGATAGAACAGGTAAGTCAGCAAGGATTGCAGAAAAAATTAAAAAGAAAATTGGAATTGATGTAGAAACAAAAATACAGCAAGTTACTGAGGAAAATGTTCTGCCAGCAACAGAAGAAAATGTTTCTGAAGCTCCGAAACAAGAAGCCTCTAAAGAGGAAGTTAAAAAAGAACCTGTAGCCGAAGCTCCTAAAAAAGAAGAAAAAAAAGAGGAGCCAAAAAAAGAAAGTCCTGAAGAGAAAAAATAATTTTTTTCTAAATGTCACAAACTATTTACGATAAAATTTGGCAAGAACATCTTGTTCATGAACAAGAAGATGGAACCTCGTTACTTTTTGTAGATAGACATTTAATTCATGAAGTAACAAGTCCCCAAGCTTTTGAGGGATTAAGAAATGCGAATAGAAAAGTTAGACATCCAAATCTAACTTTAGCTGTTGCTGATCATAATGTACCTACAACTGATAGAACAAAAGGCATTGCAGATGAGGATTCAAGAATTCAAGTTGAAACATTAGAAAACAATTGTAAAGAATTTGGAGTTCAGTTGTTTGGCATGAACGATAAAAGACAAGGTATAGTTCATATAATTGGACCAGAGCAAGGTTTTACGCAACCTGGAAATATAATTGTTTGTGGAGATAGCCATACAGCAACTCACGGTGCCTTTGGTGCCCTTGCCTTTGGAATTGGTACATCAGAAGTAGAACATGTTTTAGCTACACAAACATTAGTTCAAAAAAAATCTAAGAATTTCAGAATAAACGTAAATGGATCCTTGCCTATAGGAGTTACATCTAAAGACGTTATCCTTCAAATAATTGGCAAAATTGGTACCGCAGGTGGAACAGGTTATGTAATTGAGTATGCAGGAAATTTAATTTCAAGTTTAAGTGTTGAGCAAAGAATGACAATTTGCAATATGACTATAGAGGGCGGAGCAAGAGCGGGCCTTATTGAACCTGATAACAAAATTTTTGAATATTTAAAAGGAAAGCCAATGTCCCCAAAGAATGATAATTGGGATAAAGCGGTAGAATATTGGAGTAAGTTAAAAACAGATAAAGATGCTAATTTTGATAAAGAAATTACTTTAGATGGAGCAGATATAAAACCTATGGTTACTTGGGGTACTTCACCTCAAGATGTTGTTGAAATAGATGGAAAGGTTCCAAATCCAGATGACGAAAAAGATGAAGATAGAAAAAACTCTATTAAAAGATCTTTAAATTATATGGGTTTAGAACCTCATACTAATATTAAAGATATAAAAATCGATAAGGTATTTATAGGAAGTTGCACAAATGGAAGAATTGAGGATTTAAGGGACGCTGCAAAAATTTTAAAAGATAAAACAATAGCATCTCATGTTAATGCAATTATTGTTCCTGGATCTGGTCTAGTAAAAGAGCAAGCAGAGCAAGAAGGTTTAGATAAAATATTTAAACAATCAGGTTTTGAATGGAGAGAACCAGGCTGTTCAATGTGTTTAGCAATGAATGCTGACAAATTAAAGCCAGAAGAAAGATGTGCATCTACTTCAAATAGAAATTTTGAAGGGAGACAAGGAAGAGGTGGAAGGACTCATTTAGTAAGTCCTGGAATGGCAGCGGCAGCAGCTATTTCTGGAAACCTTGATGACGTAAGAAAGTATCAGAATTAATGAAAAAATTTAGTACATTAGAGAGCATTCCTGCTTATCTCCCAATAGTCAATATCGATACAGATATGATAATTCCCAAACAATTTTTAAAAACCATAAAAAGAACTGGTCTTGGAAAAAATCTATTTTTTGAGATGAGATATGATGAAAGTGGAAATCCTGTAGATGATTTTATTCTAAATACCGACCCATTTAAAAATTCAAAAATACTGATTGCAGGAAAAAATTTTGGCTGTGGTTCTTCAAGAGAACATGCGCCATGGGCATTACTTGATTTTGGAATAACTTGTGTAATTAGTTCAAGTTATGCTGATATTTTTTATAACAATTGTTTTAAAAATGGCATACTTCCAATCACGATAAGCGAGGAACAAATAAAACAAATTGCAGAGTATTCAAAAAGAAAAGAAAAAATATCAATAAATTTACCTGAACAAAAAATTATTTTTGGAAATAATGAAATAAATTTTGAAATAGATGATTTTAAGAAGAAATGTTTAATGGAAGGTCTAGATGATATTGCTTTATCACTAGAGAAATCAGATAAAATTCAAGCGTTTGAAAAAAAATTAATTTCTTCGAAACCATGGGTATTTAATGATTAAAATAAAAAAAAGAAAATTTTTATTATTACCTGGAGATGGAATTGGACCAGAGGTTGTAGCTGAAGTAAAAAAAATAATTAATTGGTTCAATACTAACAAGTCATTAGACTTTGAAATAGACGAAGATTTAGCGGGTGGCGCATCATATGATAAACATGGAACACCTATAACTGATGAAGTTTTTTATAAAGCTCTAGAATGTGAAGCTGTAATATTAGGAGCAGTAGGTGGTCCTAAATGGGATAATTTAGAATTTTCTAAAAAGCCAGAAAGAGCACTTTTAAAATTAAGAAAAGAGTTAAAATTATTTGCAAATCTAAGACCTGCTATTTGTTTTAAACAACTTGTAGATGCTTCAACATTAAAGCCCGAAGTTGTTTCAGGTTTGGATATTATGATTGTAAGAGAATTAACTGGAGGAATTTATTTTGGAGAACCAAGAGGAATCAAACCAATTGATAATGGAGAAAGAAAAGGAATAAATACACACACTTATACAACTAGTGAAATTGAAAGAGTTGCAAGAGTTGCTTTTGATTTGGCAAGAAAAAGAAAAAATAAAGTTACCTCATGTGAAAAATCAAATGTTATGGAAGCTGGTCTTTTGTGGAAAGAAGATGTTCAAGCTTTGCATGATAGAGACTATAAAGATGTCGAATTAAGTCATATGCTTGCTGACAATTGCGCAATGCAATTACTAAGAAATCCAAAACAATTTGATGTGATCGTAACTGACAACTTATTTGGAGATATGTTATCAGATCAAGCCTCAATGTTAACGGGATCACTTGGTTTACTACCTTCAGCTTCTCTTGGAGCAAAAAATAAAGATGGAGAGATGAGGGCAATGTATGAACCAATTCATGGATCGGCGCCTGATATTGCAGGAAAAGGAATTGCAAACCCAATTGCAACTATTTTAAGTTTTGCAATGGCATTGAGATATTCTCTAGATTTAGACAAAGAGGCTGATTCTATTGAAAAAGCTGTTCAAGATGTTTTAGACCAGGGTCTTAGAACTAAAGATATTATGTCCCAAGGGACAAAGGAAGTTTCTACGTCCCAAATGGGTGATGCGATTATTGCTTGTTTGCAAAAATAATTATTTTAACTTAACCTAATTAAATATGACAACTTATTCTGCACCAGTAGAAGATATGATGTTTTTGTTTGAACATCTGAAGGATAACAAACACTACAATGAGATTGAAAAATATAAAGAAGTTAATTCAGAATTAGTTAAAGATATTTTAGATGAAGCAGCAAAAATTAATCAAGATTTGATACTGCCCCTAGCTAAAGTTGGTGACGAAAATCCTTGTGTTTATGAAAATGGAGTTGTGAGAACTCCTCCAGGCTACAAAGATGTATACTCAAAGTATATTCAGGATGGATGGACCTCTCTTTCCTGTGATCCAAAGTATGGTGGGCAAGGAATGCCAAAAACAGTGAGTACTTTTTTTGAAGAGATGCTATCTTCAGCTAGTTTATCTTTCAAACTTTATAGCGAACTAAGCATTGGAGCTTATAATTGTATTCTTCATCATGGATCTGATGAAATTAAAAATAAATTTTTACCAAAAATTGTAGAAGGTAAATGGAGCGGCACCATGTGCTTAACTGAACCACAGTGTGGAACTGATCTTGGTTTGATTAAAACTAAGGCAGTCAAAGATGAAAATGGTCTTTATAAAATATCAGGGCAAAAAATATTTATAACTTCTGGAGATCATGATTTAACTGATAATATAATTCATCTAGTTTTAGCAAGAACTCCTGATGCTCCAAAAGGTACAAGGGGTATAAGTTTGTTTTTAGTTCCAAAATTCTGGGTAGATGACAATGGTTCGGTAGGTCCAAGAAATGGAGTTAACACTGTATCTATTGAAAGTAAAATGGGAATTAAAGGTTCTCCTACTTGTGTATTAAGCTTTGAGAATGCTTCTGGATTTATGATAGGGCCAGAGAATAAAGGTTTAAATTCAATGTTTACAATGATGAATTTAGAAAGAATTGTTGTTGGAATACAAGGATTAGGAATTTCTGAAACAGCATATCAAACAGCTTTGAGTTATTCAAAAGAGAGAAAACAAGGAAAGTCTAATGACAATTCAAATGGAGAGACGGATCTAATAATAAAACATGCAGATATTAGAAGAAGTTTAATGAATATGAAATCAATTATTGAAGGTGAAAGAAGCCTGGCTTTTTGGATGTCTCAACAGGTTGATGTAAGCTTAAATCATTCATCTAGCGAAGTTAAAAAAAATGCATCTGGAATAGTAGCTTTACTTACTCCTGTAATTAAATCTTTCTTCACTGATATGGGAATGGAAATTACAAATGAAGCAATACAAATTTTCGGTGGTTATGGTTTTACTAAAGACCAAGGAATTGAGCAATTATTTAGAGATAATAGAATTACACCAATTTATGAGGGAACAAATTCAGTGCAAGCTATTGATTTAGTTTTTAGAAAGATAACTGAGGATGAAACATTCAAAAACTTAATAAGTAATATTGAGGAAGAAATAGACCAATGCAGCAAGAATGAGAAATTATCAAAACATTTAAATTCCATAAATGATTTCAAAAAGAGACTTATAGAATTTACAAATTGGATAAATCCAAAAGGGAGTACACCTAAAAATGATATTAGCGCATCGTGCAATGATTATTTAAAATTTTTAGGTTACTTTTGTTTATCTTTTGTTTGGCTAAAAACGTTAAGAAAAAGCTATGAGAATTATGATCAAAATACAGAATTCTATGATGATAAAATTAATACAGGAAATTACTACTTTGAAAAAATAATTCCAAGAGCAGAGGCTCACTATAAGTCAGCTGTTGTTGGTAGCAAATATACTATGGATGCAAAATTTAATTAATGAACAAATATAACCAAAACCTTGATAAAAATGATGCGAACTTTGTTCCACTAACCCCCTTAAGTTTTTTAGAAAGAGCTAAAGATATTTATCCAAATTATATAGGGTTAGTATATGAAAAAAGGTCTTACAATTGGTCTGAGATTTATAAAAGATGTTTAAAATTTGCTAGCGCATTAGAAAAAATTGGAATTGGTGAGGGCGATACAGTTTCTGTAATGGCTTGCAATACTCCAGAAATTTTTGAAGCGCATTACTCAGTCCCAATGACAGGAGGAATATTAAACACAATTAATATTCGTCTAGATGCTAAGACAGTTTCTTATATTTTGGATCATAGTGAGGCAAAAGTATTAATAGTAGATCGTCAGTTTCATGAAGTGGTAAATAAAGCTTTAGAAAGTGTTAAGCAAAAACCATTTATTATTGATATTCAAGATGATTTTGCTGACCAGTCATTGTTACAAAAAATTGGAGATAGAGAGTATGAGGAATTTTTAGAAACAGGTGATGATAATTATGTTTGGAAAAAACCAAAGGATGAATGGCAAGCTATCTCTCTAAGTTATACATCTGGTACCACAGGCAATCCTAAAGGTGTAGTTTATCATCATAGAGGTTCCTATTTGATGTCAACTGGAAGTGCAGTTGCATGGAACATGCCAGCAAGATTAAATTTTTTAACTATTGTTCCGATGTTTCATTGCAATGGATGGGGATACCCTTGGACTATTCCAATGCTAAATGGGAAAACAATCTGTCTTCGTAATATTGATGTAAAAAAAATTTTTGAATTAATTGAAGAACACAAAATAACTCATTTTGGAGGAGCCCCAATAGTTTTAAATATGATTACTGGTGCATCCGAAAAGGATCAAAAAAAATTAAATCACAAAGTATATGTTCTTACCGCAGGTGCCCCGCCTCCAAGTATTATATTTAAAAAAATGGAAGCCCTTGGTTTTGAAGTCATGCATGTATACGGATTGACAGAAACCTATGGACACATACTTCAATGTGCATGGAACGAAGAATGGAATGAATTAGATGAAGATAAACAAAATGAAATCAAAGCTCGACAGGGAGTAAGATATCCAAATACAGAAGATGTTATAGTTATGGATCCAGAAACATTAGAACCTGTTCCAAAAGATGGAAAAACAATGGGTGAAATAATGATTAAAGGAAATGTTGTGATGAAAGGTTATTTTAAAGATAAAGAAGCAACAGAGAAAGCAATGGCTGGAGGCTGGTTTCACTCAGGGGATTTAGCAGTTACACACCCAGATGGTTACATAAAAATTCAAGATAGATCGAAAGATATAATTATTTCTGGTGGGGAAAATATTTCATCAATCGAAATTGAAAATACACTTGCTAAGCACCCCGCTGTATCCATAGCAGCAGTTGTTGCTAAACCTGATGACAAATGGGGAGAGGTTCCGTGTGCATTTATTGAAAAAGCTAAAGACAAAGAGGTTACAGAACAAGAACTAATTGATTTTTGTAGAGAAACACTTGCAGGATTTAAAATTCCAAAAAAAATTGATTTTTGTGACCTGCCAAAAACATCAACAGGTAAAATACAAAAATTTGAGCTAAGAAAAAAAGCTAAGGAATTAAGTTGATTTTAAACGTTGAGAATAAATCAGTATTTGCATCTGATGCAGGTAAAAAATTTGATAATTCTAATCCAACAATAGTATTGCTTCACGGAAGCGGACTATCCCATATAGTATGGTCCTTAACTGAGCAGTATTTATCTAATCAAAATTATAACGTTATTTCTCTTGATTTACCAGGACATGGAAATTCTGAAGGACCTTGTTTAAAATCAATTGAAGAAATTGCAGAATGGATGGATAAAGTTTTTTCATCAATTAATATAAAAGATCTTATTTTAATTGGTCATTCCCAAGGATGTTTAGAGGCTTTAGAGTATTATTATAAATTTAAAAACAAAGTTGATAAAATTATTTTTATTGGTGGATCCTACAGAATTCCAGTTAATCAAGATTTAATTGATCTTGCACAAGCTGGAGATAAAAAAGCTGTCGAGTTGATGATGAAATGGGGTTACGAGGGTTCAAAAAAGTTTATTGGTGGAAATCCTGTTGAGAAAATAATTAATTCACCAAGAGATATTAGAGAGGTTTTAGCAATAGATTTAGTTGCATGTAATAATTATCAAAATGGAAAAAATGTTTTAGAAAAAATAGATTGCCCATCCTTATTTATTTTTGGTGAGAAAGATAAAATGATACCAATTGAAAAAGGAACAAAATTTGCAAATTCTGTAAAGAACTCTTTAACGCATGTGATAAATAAATGTGGTCACATGATTATGTTTGAAAATGCCTTCGAAATGAGGGAAAAGATCTCTGAATTTTTAAAAAAATGAAAACTTTTTCAATAGCAAAATCAAGAAGGATTAGAAGCACCCCTTATACATCAAGAATAGAAAAGCAGGGGGTGACCGCTTATACGACATACAATCATATGTTATTACCAGCAGCCTTTGGATCTTTAGAGGACTCTTATCATCATTTAAAGAAATCAGTTCAGGTATGGGATGTAGCAGGTGAGAGACAGGTAGAAATAAGTGGCAAAGACTCTGCAAAATTAGTTCAGTTAATGACATGTAGAGATCTTTCAAAATCAAAAGAAGGAAGATGTTATTATTGTCCAATCATAGATGATAAAGGTGGAATAATTAACGATCCAGTAGTTTTAAAATTGGGAGAAGAAAGATGGTGGCTATCTATAGCAGACTCAGATGTTTTGCTATACGCAAAAGGATTAGCAATTGGAAAAAAATTTGAAGTAAAAATTTTTGAGCCTGATGTAAATATTATTGCAGTACAAGGTCCAAAGTCATTTAAATTAATGGAAAAAGTTTTTGGTCAGAAGATTACAGAGTTAAAGTTTTTTGGATTTGATTATTATGATTTTAAAGGAACAAAACATTTAATTGCTCAATCTGGCTGGTCTAAACAGGGTGGTTATGAAATTTATGTTGAAAATACTAAATCAGGCCAAGATTTATATGATACTCTTTTTGAAGATGGAAAAGAGTTTGATGTCAAACCAGGATGCCCAAATCTAATAGAAAGAATTGAAAGTGCATTATTATCTTATGGAAATGACATGGACATCAATGACAATCCCCTTGAGTGTGGATTTGATAAGTATGTAAGTTTAGATAGTGAAATAGATTTTCTAGGTAAAGAAGAATTAAAAAAAATTAGATCAGAAGGAATCAAAAAAAAATTAAAAGGAATTAAAATTGATGCAAAAGAAATTAGTGTAACTAGATCATTGAAAATAATGGATGAAAATAACACTATTATTGGTGAACTTAGATCAGCATGTTATTCCCCACATTTTAAACAGGTTATTGGTATTGCAATGATAAACAAACCATATTGGGAAGATAAACAAACTGTTAAAATTGATATTAATGATCAAACTTTTGAGGGAAAAGTTTGTGATTTACCTTTTATTTAGTATAAAACTAAAAAAATTATCATGAATATAGCAATAGTTGGAGCAACAGGAAACGTAGGTCGTAAAACTTTAGAGGTTTTAGAACAAAAAAATTTATCTATTGATAATCTTTATTTAGTTGCATCATCAAATAGTGCTGGAAAAGAATTAGAGTTTAAAGGAAAAAAATATACAATTGAAAATCTTGATACCTATGATTTTTCAAAAGCAAAAATAACTTTTTTTGCAGCGGGAGGAAAAATTTCAGAACAATACGCTGAAAAAGCAGCTAAACATACAATCGTAATTGATAACTCTAGTTATTTCAGAATGGATCCAGAAGTTCCTTTAATTGTTCCACAAGTTAATTCAAAAGAATTAGATAATATGAAAAAAAATATTATTGCTAATCCAAACTGTTCAACAGCTCAATTAGTTATAGCTTTAAAACCATTGCATGATATTTACAAAATAAAAAGAATTATAGTCTCCACTTATCAATCAGTTTCTGGAGGAGGAAAGGCCCCAATGGATGAATTGATTGAGCAAACTAAATTATATTTAGAAAATAAAAAAATTGAGTCAAAAAATTTTACAAAACAAATTGCGTTTAACGTAATTCCACACATCGATGTTTTTTCAGAAGATGGTTATACAAAAGAAGAATTAAAAATGACAAACGAGACAAAGAAAATTCTTGATCAAAATATAGAACTCTCAGCAACTTGTGTAAGAATACCTGTTTTAATCTCTCATTCTGAGGCAGTAAATATTGAATTTGAAAATGAATTTTCTTTAGAAAAAGTAAGAGAAATTTTAAATAATGCCGAGGGATGCATTGTAATAGATAAAAGAGAAGATGGTGGCTACTCAACACCATTAGAAGCAGCAGGAAAAAATGAAACTTTTATTTCTAGAATAAGAGAAGATAAAACAAAAAAAAATTGTTTAAATCTTTGGATTGTTTCTGATAATTTACTTAGAGGAGCAGCGCTAAATTCTGTAGAAATAGCTGAAGCTATTATAAATAAAAATTAAAATGGAAAACAATCCTTTATCACCACATATACAAATTTATAAATGGCATATTTCATCTCTAGTATCCATCACTACAAGAATTACTGGTATAATTAATATTATTGTAATTTCACTTTTATGTTTTTGGGTTTCCCTTCTGCTATTAGGTGAACAGAATTATAATTTTATATATAATTTTTTTAATTCTTTTATTGGTAAATTTTTTGTCATTGGAGTTACATGGTCTTTCAGTTTTCAAGTGTTGAGTGAGATTAGACATTTGATTATGGACCTTGGTTATGGATTTGATTTAAAAACAACTAAAATTACCGGTTCGATTGTTATAATCGGATCATTTGTTTTGACAATTTTGATTTATCTATTTGGGAGAAGTTTAGTTTAATGAAGTCTGTTACAAAGAAATGGATATTATTAAAAATTAGTTCCTTAATATTAATACCTTTAATGTTCTGGTTTATTGTTAATTTTGTCTCTATATATGATAATGATTATCAATCTATACTTGGGTTTTTAACTTCTCAGAGTTCAAAGTTTTTAATTAGTCTTTTTTTAATTTTTTCCTATTTTTTTTCATCACTTAGTATAAGCGAGGTCTTTGAAGACTATATTCATAACGAAAAAATCAAAAATGCCGCAAACAAAGCTTTGAATATTTTTGCTATAATCATTCCTTTATTTACAATAATTGTAATATTTAATTTAAAATAATGAGCGCCTACGAAATTATAGATCATGAATATGATGTAGTTGTACTTGGAGCAGGTGGGTCTGGTTTAAGAGCCGCAGTTGGTTTAAGTGAAGCTGGGTTAAAAACAGCATGCATTTCTAAAGTATTCCCAACAAGAAGTCATACTTCTGCTGCCCAAGGTGGAATTTCAGCAGCATTAGGAAATATGGGTGAGGATGATTGGCGTTGGCATATGTATGATACCGTTAAGGGGGCAGACTGGCTGGGAGATCAAGATAGCATTGAATATTTATGTAAAGAGGCTCCTCAGGCAGTTATTGAATTAGAGAAATATGGTGTTCCATTTAGTAGAACTGAAGATGGAAAAATTTATCAAAGACCATTTGGTGGAATGACCAAAAATTATGGAAATGGGATAGTCCAAAGAACTTGTGCAGCTGCTGATAGAACAGGTCATGCAATTTTACATACTCTTTATGGACAAGCTTTAAAGCATAATACTGAATTTTTTATTGAATACTTTGCTTTAGACTTACTAATGAAAGATGGTGAGTGCAAAGGTTTGATAGCATGGAATTTAAACGATGGAACAATACATAGATTTAGATCACACATAACAATCATTGCTACAGGAGGTTACGGAAAAGTTTATTATTCAGCTACTTCAGCACATACATGTACTGGAGATGGAAATGCAATGGTATTAAGAGCCGGTTTACCTTTACAAGACATGGAGTTTGTACAGTTTCATCCAACAGGTATTTATGGTCATGGAACTTTAATTTCAGAAGGAGTTAGAGGTGAAGGTGGATATCTTGTAAATTCTAAGGGTGAAAGATTTATGGAAAGATATGCACCTAATGCAAAAGATCTAGCTTCAAGAGATGTAGTCAGTAGATCAATGTCTATTGAAATTAACGAGGGAAGAGGTGTTGGTAAAGATAAAGATCATGTGCATTTATATTTAAATCATTTAGATAAAAAAGTTATTGAAAATAGACTACCGGGTATAACTGAGGCTGCTAGATTATTTGCCAATGTCGATGTCACTAAAGACCCTATACCTGTGGTCCCAACTGTTCATTATAATATGGGAGGCATTCCAACAAATTATAAAGCTGAGGTTTTAACTGTGAATGGATCAGAAAAAACTGTTCCAGGACTTATGGCAATCGGTGAAGCTGCCTGCGTATCCGTTCATGGAGCTAATCGATTAGGATCAAATTCACTAATTGATCTTGTGGTATTTGGTAGATCTGCTGCAAAAAGAGCGGCTGAAATTGTAAAACCAGGAACACCACATGAAGAAATAAGCGAGACAGAAACAGAAAAATGTTTATCAAGGTTTGATAAATTAAGAAATGCAGATGGTGAAAACTCTACTGCAGATCTTAGACTTTCAATGCAAAAAACTATGCAATCAAAATGTGCTGTATTTAGAACAGAAAAAAATCTTAAAGAAGGAGTTGAGGAAATTAGAAATACTTATGATGGAATGGACTCTATTTCAGTTAAAGATAGATCATTAGTATTTAATACCGATTTAGTAGAAACACTTGAATTTGACAATTTAATTCGTCAGGCAATTACAACTGTAGACTCTGCTTATCACAGAAAAGAAAGTAGGGGTGCACATGCAAGAGAGGATTATCCAAAAAGAGACGATGAAAAATTTATGAAACATAGTCTTGCCTGGTGTGATGGGAAAAATTCAAAAATTGAATATAGAGAAGTTCACAAATCTACTTTGACAAACGAAGTTCAATATTTTCCACCTCAAGAGCGAGTTTATTAATGGTCCAAATAAGTTTGCCTCAAAACTCAAAAGTTGAAAAAGGTAAATATTTTAAAGATAAAACTGGCTCAAAAAATATTAGAAAAGTTAATATATATAGGTGGGACCCTTCTACAAGTGATAAGCCAAGAATAGATACGTACGAAGTAGATATGGATAATTGCCCATCTAAAGTTTTAGATATTTTAAATAAAATTAAAAATGAGATGGACTCTACATTAACTTACAGAAGATCTTGTGCTCATGGTGTTTGTGGTTCATGTGCTATGAATATGGGTGGCAAAAATGGACTAGCATGCACAACGCCTCACGCAGATATAAAAGGAGATATTGATATATATCCATTACCTCATTTAAAAGTTAAAAAAGATCTTATAGGAGACTTAGATGGTCTCTATAAACAATATAAATCAATAGAGCCATGGTTAAAAAATAATTCAAAATCTGAAAATAAAGAGATTCACCAATCACAGAAAGATAGAGCAAAACTTGATGGTGCCTATGAATGTATTATGTGTGCATGTTGTTCTACTTCATGCCCAAGTTATTGGTGGAATGGGGATAAATATTTAGGACCAGCAGTATTGTTACAAGCATATAGATGGATAATAGACAGCAGAGATGAAGAGAGAAAAAAAAGACTAGAAAAAGTTGCAGACGAATTAAAGCTTTATAGATGTCATACAATAATGAACTGTACAAATGCTTGTCCCAAAGGTTTAAATCCAGCAAAAGCGATTGCAGAAATAAAAAAAATGCTTGCAACGACTTAATTACTTAATTAAATAATTTTATCCATGAATTTAATCGAACATTATATTAACGGTAGTATTGTATCAGGATCTTCTGACAGAAAAGGTAAAGTATTTAATCCTGCAACTGGTAGTCAAGAGTCTGAGGTACGTTTAGGATCAAAATCTGATTTAGATCAGGCAGTTGAAAAAGCAAAGAAAGCTTTTGAAGAATGGTCTAATAAACCTCCACTTCAAAGAGCTAGAATTATTTTTAAATATAAAGAAATTATTGAAAAAAACTCTGATGAGCTAACAAAGTTAATAGTGTCAGAACATGGAAAAGTTTATGAAGATGCCAAGGGATCACTTACTAGAGGGTTGGAAGTTGTAGAATTTGCATGTGGAATTCCACAAATGCTCAAAGGTGAATTTACAGAAAATGTTGGAACAAATATTGATAGCTGGTCAGTAAGACAGCCTTTAGGAGTTTGTGCTGGAATAACTCCATTTAATTTTCCAGCAATGGTTCCTATGTGGATGTATCCAATGGCTATTGCTTGCGGAAATACATTTGTTTTAAAACCATCTGAAAAAGATCCATCATGTTCAATGAAATTAGCTCAGTTATTTTCAGAAGCAGGTTTACCTGATGGTGTGTTGAATGTTGTAAATGGAGATAAAGAGGTAGTAGATGCAATTCTTGAGAATAAAGATATTTCAGCAGTTAGTTTTGTAGGATCTACTCCAATTGCCAAATATATTTACGAAACAGCTGCCAAGAATGAAAAGAGAGTGCAAGCTTTAGGAGGTGCTAAAAACCATTGTGTAGTAATGCCAGATTGTGATTTAGATCAAGCAGTAAATGGATTAATGGGAGCAGCATACGGTTCAGCAGGAGAGAGATGTATGGCACAATCTGTTGCGGTAGCGGTAGGAAATGTTGGAGACAAATTAGTAGAACAATTATCAAAAAAAGTTGAAGCACTAAAAGTTGGACCAGGTATGGACAAAACATCTGAGATGGGACCTTTAGTTACAAAAGAGCATCTAGATAAAGTAAAAGGTTATGTCGATTTAGGCGTCGAAGAGGGAGCAAAATTAGTTGTAGATGGAAGAGATATAAAATTACAAGGATATGAGAATGGTTACTATATTGGTGGTTGCCTCTTCGATCATGTTAAAAAAGATATGAGAATTTATAAAGAGGAAATTTTTGGACCAGTATTATCAGTCGTTAGAGCTAAGGACTTTGATGAAGCAATTCAATTAATTAATGATCACGAATTTGGAAATGGTACAAGTGTATATACAAGAGATGGAGATGTTGGCAGAACATTTGCAAATAAAATTAAAGTTGGAATGGTAGGGATCAACATACCTATTCCTGTGCCAGTTGCTTATCATAGTTTTGGTGGATGGAAGCGTTCCTTATTTGGAGATCAGCATATGCATGGACCAGAGGGAGTAAGATTTTATACAAAACTTAAGACAATTACTTCTAGATGGCCTTCTGGTGTAAGATCTAATCCAGAATTTGTAATGCCAACAATGAAATAATTATGAGTAAAATATCTTTAATAGGTGCAGGACAAATTGGAGGAACTCTCGCTCATTTAATAGGACTGAAAGAATTAGCGCACGAGGTAGTATTGTTTGATGTTGCAAGCGGTATTGCAAAAGGGAAAGCATTAGATATTGCACAATCTTCATCTGTAGATGGTTTTAATGTTAAATTTTCAGGTACAGACAACTATGAAGATATCAAAGATTCTGATGTTATAATTATTACAGCCGGTGTTCCAAGGAAACCAGGAATGAGTAGAGATGATCTCTTAGGGATAAATTTAAAAATAATAAAACAAGTTGCAGAAGGAATTAAAACTTATTCACCCAATGCTTTTGTAATATGCATAACAAACCCATTAGATGTAATGGTGATGGCCTTTCAAAAATTTTCAGGTTTACCCACAAATAAAGTTGTTGGAATGGCTGGGATTTTAGATAGTTCAAGATTTAAACTATTTTTATCCTTAGAATTGGGAGTGCCTGTTAAAGAAATAGACGCAATGGTTATGGGGGGACATGGAGATACTATGGTACCACTTCCAAGATTTACCAAAATTTCTGGGAAGCCATTGTTAGATTTGGTTGGTGAGGGAAAAATTTCTGAAGAAAGACTTGAGAGTATTAATCAGAGAACAAGAGATGGAGGAGCTGAAATTGTGAAGTATCTAGAAAAAGGCTCTGCATTTTATGCACCAGCGGCATCTGGAGTAGAGATGGCCTCAGCTTACATGAAAGACGAAAAAAAACTTTTACCATGTGCAGCATTTTTAAATGGAGAGTACGGAGTAAAAGATATTTATGCTGGGGTACCAGTGATTATTGGAAAAAATGGAATAGAAAAAATAGAAGAGATAGAACTAGATGAAAAAGAAAAGGATCAGTTCCATCATTCAATAGATGCTGTAAAGAAATTGTGGGATGCTGCTTCAGCAATAGATCCAGATTTAAAAAAATAGTTCATGAATATTCACGAACATCAGGCAAAACAATTACTAAAAAAGTATGGTGCAAAAGTACCTAACGGAATTTTTGCTTTTAATGTTAAAGATTTATTAGAAAAAGCTAAAACTTTAAATACTGAGAAATTTGTATTAAAGGCCCAAATCCATGCAGGAGGAAGAGGAAAAGCTGGTGGTGTAAAAATACTTAATAATTTAGAAGATTTAGAAAAAGAAGCGACAGAACTTTTAGGAAAAACTCTAGTAACTCATCAAACAGGGCCAAACGGAAGAGAAGTAAAAAGACTTTATGTTGAGGAGTCATCTAAAATCGAAAAAGAATTTTACTTATCTTGTTTAGTTGATAGGGCAAGTTCAAAAATTGCATTTATATCAAGTGACCAAGGTGGGATGGATATTGAGGAAGTTGCAATTAATACTCCAGAAAAAATTATTACAACTAAAGTTGATTTATCAAACAATATATCAAATGAAGATTGTAATAATATAATTAAGATATTTAATTTGAAGGATGCGTCTAGAGATGAAGCAATCAATTTAATTAAATCAATTTATAAAATGTTTATTGATACAGATGCAAATTTGGTTGAGATTAACCCATTGATTTTAACAAAAGATAACTCAGTAATTTGTTTAGATGCAAAAATGAATTTTGATAGCAATGCATTATTTAGACAAAATGAAATTATGGAATTAAGAGATTTAAATGAAGAAGATGATACAGAGATTGAAGCAAGCAAACATGATCTTGCATATATAAAATTAGATGGAAGCATTGGATGTATGGTCAATGGAGCTGGTCTTGCTATGGCAACAATGGATATAATTAAGCTATATGGGGAAGAGCCAGCAAATTTTTTAGATGTCGGAGGAGGCGCTTCAAAAGAAAAAGTTTCAGCTGCATTTAAGATTATTTTGTCAGATAAAAATGTAAAAGGAATTTTGATTAATATATTTGGTGGTATCATGAGATGTGATGTGCTTGCACAGGGAGTAGTTGATGCTGCAAAAGAAATTAATATATCTGTTCCACTAGTTGTTAGATTAGCAGGAACCAATTTCAAAGAAGGGAAAGAAATATTAGATAGTTCTGGATTAAAGTTAATCTCTGCAGAAAACTTAGACGATGCTGCTAAAAAAATTGTTGAGGCAATAAAGTAAATAATGTCTGTTCTTGTAAATAAAAATACAAAATTAATTTGTCAGGGTTTCACTGGTTCTCATGGAACTTTCCATTCTGAACAAGCTATTAAATATGGTACAAATTTAGTTGGCGGGGTTACTCCAAAAAAAGGTGGTCAAATTCATTTAGAAAGACCTGTTTTTAATACTGTTAAAGAAGCAAAAGATAATACGGGTGCAAACGCAACTATGATTTATGTGCCAGCAAAATTTGCAGGAGCGGCAATTATAGAAGCCATAGAAGCTTCAATGGAATTAATTGTTTGTATCACAGAAGGCATCCCAGTAATTGATATGCTCAAAGTGAAACAAAGACTGCTTAAGTCTTCGTCTAGACTTATTGGGCCTAATTGCCCAGGAATTATTACACCTGAGGAATGTAAAATTGGCATCATGCCTGGAAATATTCATAAAAGAGGATCAGTGGGAATTGTTTCAAGATCAGGAACATTAACTTATGAGGCTGTAGCACAAACAACAGAAAATGGCTTAGGACAATCAACATGTATTGGAATTGGAGGTGATCCAATAAACGGTACAAATTTCATTGATTGTTTAGATTTATTTTTAAATGACGAAGAAACTAAATCAATTTTAATGATTGGTGAAATAGGCGGGACAGCAGAGGAAGAAGCTGCTGAATTTGTTAAAAACCATAAAATAAAAAAACCTATGGTTGGTTTTGTGGCTGGCTTAACAGCACCACCTGGAAGAAGAATGGGTCATGCTGGTGCGATTATTTCAGGAGGCAAAGGTGGTGCAGAAGATAAGATAAAAAAAATGGAAGAATGTGGAATAACAATTGCTAAATCACCGTCCGAAATAGGTAAAACACTTTTTAATAAATTGTCTAGTTGATAATATTTTTCTAGTATTATAGCTTACAGCAATAGACAAATGTCATCTTCAAAAAATTTAGAATATAGAAAAACTTCATTTCTTAATAAATCAAATAGCGCTTTCATTGAAGAAATGTACTTAAGATATTTAAATGATGACCCAGATCTTGCAGATAGTTGGAAAGAATATTTTCAAAGCATCAAAGATGAAATGGATATTATTATTAATGATATTAATGGTCCATCTTGGAAACCAGCTGGAAACAGAATTAATATTAATAACGTTGAAAAAATAATTGAAACAAATGGAAATGCACACCAGCAAAGCTCAGATAAATTTAATTTCCAAGTAGTTGCAAACTCCAATAAAGAATCAATCAGTGCAGTAGCTTTGATAAGAGCTTATCGTCTAAGAGGTCATTTGCTTGCAAAATTAGATCCACTTGGAATGATGCAAACAGATTATTTGGATGAACTACACCCTGAATATTATGGATTTGATAAAAAAAATTATGACAAAAAAATTGAGCTGAATGGTGTAATAAATAAAGACAAGGCAAGCGTTAGAGAAATACTTCAGTTTTTAAAAAAAACTTACTGTGGTCCAGTTGGATATGAATACATGCATATTTCAAATCCAGTTGAGAGAGTATGGTTTAGAGATAGAGTTGAGAAAGATGAAAATGCATTAAAATTTACTAACAATGGAAAAGATGCAATTTTAAATAAACTTATTCAAGCTGAGGGTTTTGAAAAATTCTTACATACCAAGTATGTTGGAACAAAAAGATTTGGTTTAGATGGAGGGGAAAGTTTAATCCCAGCTTTAGAACAAATTATAAAAATTGGAGGACAATCCAAAATTAAGGAAGTCAAAATTGGAATGTCTCATAGAGGACGTTTAAATGTTTTAGCCAATGTTCTTCAAAAGTCCTACAAAAGAATATTCAATGAGTTTGCGGGTGAGATAAGTGGTAATACCAAAGATAGTGCTGGAGATGTGAAATATCATTTAGGAGCATCATCAAATAGAGAATTTGATGGAAACTCAGTACATGTAAGCTTGACGGATAATCCATCACATTTAGAGGCAGTAAATCCAGTAGTTTTAGGCCAAACTAGAGCAAAACAATTTTTTCACGGAGATAAAGAAAGAAATAAAGTTATACCTATTTTAATTCATGGGGATGCTGCTTTTGCAGGACAAGGTATTGTAGCCGAATGTTTTGCGATGTCGGGACTACCAGGACATAATACTGGAGGAACTATACATATTATAGTTAATAACCAAATTGGATTTACAACAAGCCCAAGATTTGCACGTTCTTCACCATATCCATCAGATGTAGGAAAAATGGTTGATGCACCAATTATACATGTAAACGGTGATGATCCTGAGGCTGTTGTTTATGCAACAAGAATAGCAACTGAATTTAGATTGAAATTTAATAGAGATGTTGTGATTGATTTAATTTGTTATAGACGGTTTGGTCATAATGAAGGAGACGAACCATCATTCACTCAACCCTTGATGTATAAAAAAATTCGATCTCATCCAACAACCGCTAATATTTATGGAGAAAAATTAGTAAAAGAAAATTTATTTGGAGCAGAAGAACTAAAATTAAAAATTAAACAGTTTAAAGATTTATTAGATGATCAATTTAAAACAGCAAAGGATTATAAGCCTAAAATAGAATGGTTTGAAGGTACTTGGTCAAGATACAAACCTGAAAGAGGAAAAGATAGAAGAGGTATAACAGGGGCCGATATTAAAATATTAAAAAATATTTCTGATAAAATTAATACTGCACCTCAGGATAAAAATATTCACAAAACAATTTTAAAAATTTTAGATGCAAGAAAAAACTCTGTTGATCAAGGTTACGGTATTGATTGGGCAACAGCTGAAGCTTTAGCTTTTGGCTCACTATTAGAAGAGGGCTACCCTGTTAGATTAGTAGGTCAAGACTCTGGAAGAGGAACATTTAGTCAGAGACATTCTGTATTAAGAAATCAAATAGATAACTCAAGGTATATTCCACTAAATAATATTTCAAAATACCAAAAAAACTTTGAAGTTGTAGATAGTTTTCTGTCTGAACTTGCTGTCCTTGGTTTTGAGTATGGTTACAGCTTGGTTGAACCAAATACCCTAACTTTATGGGAAGCTCAATTTGGCGATTTTGCAAATGGAGCTCAAGTGATTATTGATCAATTTATTGCATCTGGTGAAAGAAAATGGAATAGAGCTTCGGGATTGGTAATGTTACTACCTCATGGATATGAAGGACAAGGCCCAGAACACTCATCAGCAAGACTTGAAAGATATCTACAATTATGTGCTAATGATAATCTTCAAATAATGAATTGTACGACTCCTGCAAATTATTTTCATGCATTAAGAAGACAAATGCACAGAGATTTTAGAAAACCGTTAATAATGATGACACCCAAATCCTTATTAAGGAATAAACTTTGTGTTTCAAATATTAAAGATTTCGGCAAAGAAAATACATTTCATAGAGTTATGTGGGATCATGCGATGGATCCTCAATCAAAAGGTTTTATTAAATTAAAGAAAAAAACAGAAATAAGAAAAGTTATATTGTGTTCAGGTAAAGTTTATTTTGATTTACTTGCTGCTAGAGAAAAAATGAAAGTAAATGACGTTGTAATGTTCAGAATTGAACAATTATATCCATTTCCTGCTAAAGCACTTGTAAAAGAATTAAAACCTTTTGCAGATAACGCTAAGTTTTATTGGTGCCAAGAAGAACCTAAAAATATGGGAGCGTGGTTTTCAGTAAGAGATTATATACAATGGACATTAGAAACTATTAAGGCTAAAAGTAGCATTGTTTCTTATATTGGAAGAAGCCCAGATGCATCACCCGCAACAGGTTATGCCAAAAGACATCTTTCTGAACAACAAGAAATTATTAACAAAGTATTTGAATAAATGAGTGAAAAAATTTTAGTTCCTGTTCTTGGAGAAAGTATAACAGAGGCAACTGTATCAAAATGGTTAAAGAAACAAGGGGATAGTGTTATCGCAGATGAAGCGATTGTAGAACTAGAGACAGATAAAGTGAATTTAGAAGTACCAGCCTCGACAAACGGTGTAATTTCAGAAATTAATGCAAAAGAGGGCGACACTGTAGAAGTTGGCGCTGTATTGGGTGTTATTTCAGATTCAATTAAAGCAGCAGATATTAAAGAAACTCAAGAAAAAGAAAAACCAGAACCGACTAAATCAGTAAAAAAAGAACCTAAAAAAAATAAAGTAATAGAGCCAGAAGTAATTAAAAAAGACAATGTTATAAATCTAGAAATTGAAAAAAAGTCAGAACAAAATCAACCTGTGGAAGAAGAGCCTCTAATTTTGACTGAAGAAGTTAAAGACACATCACCAGAAATAAAAAAAATAAATCCTGTTCTTTCTCCTGCAGTTAGAAAAATGGTTGCAGAAAAAAATATTGATGTAGAGCAAGTTACTCCATCAGGAAAAGATGGAAGAATTTTAAAAGGAGATTTAATCAGTTTAATGGGTACCAATCCAAAACCAAATCCAAGAAAAGCGCAATATGGCGAAGAGGAAAGAATTAAAATGTCTAGACTAAGACAGACTATAGCTAAGAGATTAAAAGAAGCTCAAGATAATGCAGCTATGCTTACAACATTTAATGAAGTTGATATGTCTGGAATAATGTCCATGCGAAAAGAAAATCAAGAAGATTTTCAATCAAGATATGGAATTAAGCTTGGATTTATGTCCTTCTTCGTAAAAGCCTGTGTAGTTGCTTTAAAACTATATCCAGCAATTAATGCTGAAGTTGAAGGACAAGAAATTGTCTATAAAAATTATTACAATGTAAGCTTTGCTGTAGGTACTGAAAAAGGACTTGTGGTTCCAGTATTAAGAAATGCAGATGAAATGTCTTTTGCTGATATCGAAAAAGAAATTAAAAATTTATCTGAAAAAGCAAAAAATAGCACTTTAACTATTGAGGATCTTCAGGGGGGAACTTTTACCATAAGCAATGGTGGAGTTTATGGATCAATGCTATCTACTCCAATATTAAATCCACCGCAATCAGGTGTTCTTGGAATGCATAATATTGTGGAGAGACCAGTAGTGCAGGATGGTGAAATTAAAATTAAACCAATAATGTACCTTGCACTTTCTTACGATCATAGGATTATTGATGGTAAAGACTCTGTATCTTTTTTAAAAACTGTAAAAGAAAACCTAGAAGACCCAAGAAGATTATTTTTAAATATATAAATGTCAGAAAAATTTGATGTAACAGTTATAGGTGGTGGACCCGGAGGTTATGTTTGCGCTATACGATTATCTCAATTAGGTTTGAAAACTGCATGTATAGAGTCAAGAGGTTCACTTGGAGGTACGTGCCTCAATGTTGGATGTATTCCGTCAAAAAGCTTGCTTAATTTGTCAGAAAATTTTCATAAAGCTAAAAATTTTGAAAAGATTGGTATTGAGATTGGAGAGCCAAAACTCAATCTTGGAAAAATGATGAAAAATAAAGAAAAAGCGGTAACTGTTTTAACAAAAGGGATCGAATTTTTATTTAAGAAAAATAAAGTAACTTACTTTAAAGGAAAAGGATCTTTTAAAAATTCTAAAGAAATAGCAATTACAGCTGATGGTGAGGAAACAATTATTCAGTCAAGCAAAGTAATTATAAGCACAGGATCAGAACCTGTATCGATCCCAGGAATGGAATTTGACGAGGAAAGAATTATTTCTTCAACCGGAGCATTGTCTTTAGCGGAACTTCCAAAAAAAATGGTTGTCGTTGGTGGTGGATATATTGGATTAGAAATGGGTTCTGTATGGTCGAGATTAGGATCAGAGGTAGAAGTAATTGAATTTTTAGATCACATTACACCTGGAATGGATAGAGAAATTTCCAATGAGTTTATGAAAATATTAAAAAAACAGGGAATTAAATTTCAATTAAATACAAAAGTAGAAAAAATTACAAAAAATCAAAATGGAGTAATTATTGAAACTAGCGATACGGAAAATAAGAAAAATAATATTGAAGCGGATGTTGTATTGATATCTGTTGGAAGAAAACCATATACAAATGGTTTAAATTTAGAGAAAGTAGGAGTTGAAGTTGATGAAAAAGGAAGAGTTAAAGTAAACAAGAATTTTGAAACAAATATAAAAAATATTTATGCAATTGGAGATGTAATAGAAGGGCCAATGCTAGCTCATAAAGCCGAAGAAGAAGGAATTGCAGTTGCAGAACTGATTGCTGGGCAATCGGGACATGTAAATTACGATATTATACCGGGAGTTGTTTATACTTCGCCAGAGGTTGCAACGGTAGGAAAAACAGAAGAGCAATTAAATTCAAAAAATATAACTTATAAAGTTGGAAAATTTCCATTTATGGCAAACTCAAGAGCAAAAGCAATTGATGAACCAGAAGGTTTTGTAAAAATTCTTGCTGACTCGAAAACTGACAAAGTTTTGGGAGTTCATATTATAGGTCCCCATGCAGGAGAAATGATTGCAGAGATGGCAGTAGCGATGGAATTTGGAGCAAGTTCGGAAGATATTGCAAGAACTTGTCATGCACACCCTACTTTTTCAGAGGCCATTAAAGAAGCTGCTTTATCAGTAGAAAAAAGACAAATTCACTCTTAATATAATTTCATAATACTATTTATGAAATATCCGGTTTTATTGCCAAATATATTCGATCATCCATTTACATATGAAAGTGAATTGAAACTTGAAGTGGGTGATTATGTAAAAGTTAATTTTGGAAAAAAAATAATTACAGGAGTTATCTGGGATCAATTTGAGAAAAATACTTCAAAACAATTTAGAATTAAATCAATTGAAAAGAAAATAAATATTAAGCCTTTAAAAAGACAAACAATTGAGTTTTTAAACTGGTTTTCAAAATATAACATTGTTCCATTAGGCATGGTTCTTAAGCTTCATCTTTTAAGTGGAAATGCTGTTGAAATACAAAATCAAAATGAATATCAAAAATACCAAGAAATTAATAAAAAAGAGCAATTTAAACTATCTAAAGAGCAAGAAATTGCATTAAAAGAAATAATTATTAATAACAATTCTTTCAGAGTACATTTGCTTCAGGGAACAACTGGTTCTGGAAAAACTATAGTCTACTTTAATGCAATAAAAAAAATAATAGAAAATCAAAAACAATGTCTGATTTTATTGCCAGAAATTGGACTTACAGGTGAATTTGAGAAAAAGTTTAAAAATTTTTTTGGTTTTGAAGCAGCTATTTGGCATTCAAAAATAACACCAAAAAGAAAAAAAATTATTTGGAGTGGTTTAGCTAATAACGAAATAAAAGTTGTAATAGGGGCAAGATCAGCATTGTTTCTACCTTTTCAAAACTTAGGACTAATAATTGTAGATGAAGAACATGATCAATCATTTAAACAAGATGAAGGTATAATTTATAATGCTCGAGATATGTCAATTGCTCGTGCAAAAAGTGAAAATATCCCAATTAATTTAGTTACAGCGGTTCCATCAATAGAAACTTATGCAAATATAAAAAATAAAAAATATTCTCATTCAAGATTATTTAGCAGATACAAGGGAGCGAATTTGCCAAAGCATCATATAATTGATTTGAATGAAAATAAATTGCTAAAGAAAAACTTTTTTTCACTAAAGACTCTTGAAAAGGTTAAAGATCATCTTGAAAAAGGTGATCAAGTTCTTTTTTTTATAAATAGAAGAGGTTTTGCTCCTTATGTTTTATGTAAAAAATGTTTAAATGTTTATACCTGTCCAAATTGTTCAATTAATCTTGTTTACCATAAAAATAAAAAAAAGCTTTTATGTCATTACTGTGGACATTCTTCGGGTATGCAAAGAAAATGTAAAAAAGATAACTTTTGTGATTTTATTTTCAGTGGACCAGGGGTAGAAAAAATTGCTGAAGAGGTGAAATTATTATTTCCTGATAAAGAAATAATAATTTTTTCTAGTGATACAATGAATAAAGCCTCTGGAAAAAATATATTAAATAAAATTATATCTGGTAAAGCAAATATACTGGTTGGCACACAACTAATTTCCAAAGGATTTCACTTTCCAAATCTAAATTGTATTATCGTTTTAGATATAGATTTGACATCACAAGGGCACGATCTAAGAAGTACTGAAAAGAATTTACAACTTTATCATCAACTATCTGGAAGAGCTGGACGAACGGGAAAACCTGCAAATGTGTATTTTCAAACTTTTAATTTAAAACCCGAGGTAATAAATCAAATTACTAATGATGATCCATTTAATTTCTTGGAGTATGAACTAAAATTAAGAAAACAAAATAGCCTTCCACCATTTGAAAGATTTGTTTCGTTGATCTTATATTCAGAAAATGAAAAATTATTGGACATAGAAGCTGCAAAATTAAAAAAAAACATAAGCAGCAAAATCAATGAAAAAGTACTTGGCCCGGTTAATGCTCCTATTTTTAAAATAAATAGAAAATTTAGAAGCAGACTTTTGATAAGAGCTAAAAAAACTTCTAATATTCAGGAAAAACTCAAAATGATCTTAAACAAAATTAAATTTCCAAAAGGAATGAAACTAACAGTTGATGTAGACCCAATTAGCTTCAATTAGCCCACCAAATTGTGCCTTTTTTTTTGATCTGAGTCTTGAAGACTGATAATTCGTGTGTTAATTAAGCAAAATTTTTAAAACATCTTCATTATTGAGAGCATAAATTGAGCGAAAACAATACATCAGTAACATCCAATAACAGCTACGCACAAGCTTTATTCGAATTGGCTTCGGAAAATTATGTACTCCTCGAAGTAGAGGAACAGACTACTGCTATTTTAAAATTAATTAAAGATAGTTCAGAATTTAGAGATTTAATAAAAAATCCGACTACAAAAAATAGTGAATTAATAAAAGTAATGGAAACTATAGCTGACCAAAATAATTTTAATGGATTGTTAAAAAGATTTATTAGTTTTTTAATTCAAAAAAGAAGATTTTTTTATGTTGAAAAAATATTTAATGATTATTTAGAAGTCTGCTCTAGATCTAGAGGTGAAATTAAAGCAGAAATTCAAGCTGCTAAAGAATTGAATGAAAAAGATATTGCTAAAGTAAAAGAGGAGCTTGCAGAGCATTTTGGCTCTAATATAAAATTAAACTACAAACATGATCCAAGTTTAATTGGTGGTTTAGTCCTTAAGGTGGGTAGCACTATGGTCGACACTTCCATTAAAAATAAATTACAACAAATAGAAAAGAAAATGATAGAGGCGTAAATGGAAATAAATCCTTCAGAAGTAACTAAAATATTAAAAGAACAAATAAAACAATTTGGAGATAAAGCAGAGGTCTCTGAAGTAGGTCAAGTATTATCAGTAGGTGATGGTATTGCTAGAATATATGGTCTAGATAATGTTCAGGCAGGTGAAATGGTTGAATTCTCAGATGGATCAAAAGGAATGGCTTTAAACCTAGAAAGTGAAAATGTAGGTGTTGTAATTTTTGGAGATGATAGAGCCGTTAAAGAAGGAGATACAGTTAAAAGAACAGGAGCAATCGTTGATACACCTGTAGGAAAAGAACTTTTAGGAAGAGTAGTTGATGGTTTAGGAAATCCAATTGATGGCAAAGGGGCATTAGATAAAGGAATTAAAAGAACTAGGGTAGAGGTAAAAGCTCCTGGTATTATCCCACGTAAATCTGTTAGCGAACCAATGCAAACAGGTTTGAAATCAATTGATAGCTTGGTTCCAATAGGAAGAGGGCAAAGGGAATTAATTATTGGTGATAGACAAACAGGTAAAACTGCAGTTGCAATTGATGCAATTATAAATCAAAAAAAAATAAACGAATCTGGAGATGAAAAGCAAAAGCTTTACTGTATTTATGTTGCTATAGGTCAAAAAAGATCAACAGTAAGGCAAATTGAAAAAACATTAGAAGAAGCTGGAGCAATGGAATACACAACAATTGTTGCCGCTACAGCATCTGATGCTGCACCTCTTCAGTTTTTAGCGCCGTATACTGGTTGTGCAATGGGAGAGTATTTTAGAGATAATGGTATGCATGCACTAATTATTTATGATGATCTCTCAAAACAAGCTGTTGCTTATAGACAAATGTCACTATTGTTAAGAAGACCTCCAGGAAGAGAAGCTTACCCAGGAGATGTATTTTATTTGCATAGCAGATTACTTGAAAGAGCAGCAAAACTAAGTGATGAGCATGGCGGTGGATCTTTAACTGCGCTTCCAATAATTGAGACACAGGGTGGTGACGTGTCTGCATTTATCCCAACTAATGTAATTTCAATTACAGATGGACAAATTTTTCTTGAAACAGAACTATTTAACCAAGGTATAAGACCAGCAATTAATGTTGGTTTATCAGTATCAAGAGTTGGCTCATCTGCTCAAACTAAAGCAATGAAAAAAGTATCTGGATCAATGAAACTAGAACTTGCCCAATACAGAGAAATGGCTGCATTTGCTCAGTTTGGATCTGACCTTGATGCAGCAACTCAAAAGCTACTAAACAGAGGTTCGAAATTAACTGAACTTTTAAAACAGAAACAGTATTCACCTATGACTGTAGCAGAACAAGTAATATCAGTATTTTGTGGTGTTAAAGGTCATTTAGATGATATTGATCAAAAAGATATCGCAAATTTTGAAACTAAAATAATCGAAAAATGCAGATCTGAAAAACCAGAGATAATTGAGTCAATTAATTCCTCAGGAAAACTTGAGGACGAAAATGAGAAATTATTAACTGATTTAATTTCTGATCTAAAAAAAAACTTTAATTCATAGGAAATGGCAAGTTTAGACGATTTAAAGAAACGAATATCTAGTGTTAAATCAACACAAAAGATTACTAAGGCTATGAAAATGGTTGCAGCCGCAAAGCTAAGAAGAGCTCAAGAGAGCGCTGAAAGAGGGAGACCTTATTCTGAAAAAATGAATAATATTATTTTAAACCTTTCTAGTGGCATTTCTGACAAGGAAAATGCACCTAAGCTTTTGTCAGGAACCGGAGATGACAAAGTGCATCTTTGTGTTGTTATGACTGCAGATAGAGGTCTTTGTGGTGGTTTTAATTCTAATATAATTAAAAAAGCTAAAGCATATTTTCAAAAATTATCTGAAAGTGGCAAAACTTTAAAAATAATTACAGTTGGATCGAAAGGTTATGATCAACTTAAAAGATTATATCAAGAAAACATAATTGAGAATATTTCATTTAAAGATTCTAAAAATGCTAATTATTTTGATGCTGATAAAGTAGGAAAAATAATTATTGAAAAATTTGAAAATAAAGAATTTGATGTATGTACAATTTTTTATAACCAGTTTAAAAATGTAATAACTCAAATTCCACAAGAACAACAAATTATTCCCTTAAAAACTACTGAAGAGAAAGATAAATCATCAGAGGAAAACTATGAGTTTGAACCAGATGAAGATGAAATTTTAGGAAACTTACTTCCTAAAAATATTTCAACTCAGATATTTAAGGCAATGTTAGAGAATTCAGCTAGCGAACAGGGTTCTAGAATGAGCGCTATGGACAATGCAACCCGAAACGCAGGTGAAATGGTTGACAAACTGACTATTGAGTACAATAGAAGTCGTCAGGCAGCAATTACTAAAGAACTAATAGAAATCATATCAGGAGCAGAAAGTTTATAATTATGAGAAAAGGAAAGATCACACAAATTATTGGAGCGGTAGTAGACGTAAAATTTGAAGGAGAGCTACCAGAAATTTTAACTGCATTAGAGTGTAATAACGGTGGTAACAGGCTTGTATTAGAAGTTGCCCAACACTTAGGTGAGTCTAGCGTGAGAACTATTGCCATGGATGCTACTGAAGGATTGAAAAGAGGAGATGAAGTAATCGATACAGCTGCACCTATTAAAGTTCCTGTAGGACCTGAAACATTAGGAAGAATTATAAATGTGATTGGTGAACCAATTGACGAAAGAGGAGAAATTAAACCAACTGATAATTGGCCTATACATAGATCTGCTCCTGAATTTAATGATCAGTCAACTGAAACTGAAGTTTTGGTGACTGGAATAAAAGTAATTGATCTTTTAGCTCCTTACGCAAAAGGAGGTAAAATTGGATTATTTGGAGGTGCTGGAGTTGGAAAAACAGTATTAATTATGGAATTAATTAATAACGTTGCAAAAGCACATGGTGGCTTCTCAGTTTTTGCAGGCGTCGGGGAAAGAACTAGAGAAGGAAATGATCTTTATCATGAAATGATAGAGTCTGGAGTAATTAAGACAAATGAAGCAGGATCAAAAGCTGCATTAGTTTATGGACAGATGAATGAGCCTCCAGGAGCAAGAGCTAGAGTAGCCTTAACAGGATTAACTGTTGCAGAATATTTTAGAGATCAAGAAGGTCAAGATGTACTTTTCTTCGTAGATAATATTTTTAGATTTACCCAAGCAGGTTCAGAAGTATCAGCACTTCTTGGTAGAATTCCATCTGCAGTAGGATATCAACCAACATTAGCAACTGATATGGGTAATCTGCAAGAGAGAATTACAACTACTAACAAAGGTTCAATTACATCTGTACAAGCAATTTATGTACCTGCTGATGACTTAACAGATCCAGCTCCAGCTACGTCATTTGCTCACTTAGATGCCACAACTGTATTATCAAGACAAATTGCTGAAATTGGAATTTATCCTGCTGTTGACCCATTAGATTCAACATCAAGAATTCTTGATCCTAGAATTGTTGGAGATGAACACTACAGAGTTGCCAGAGAAGTTCAGAAGGTTTTACAAACTTACAAATCTCTTCAGGATATCATTGCAATTCTTGGAATGGATGAACTATCAGAGGAAGATAAATTAATTGTAGCAAGAGCAAGAAAAATTCAGAGATTTTTATCACAACCATTCTTTGTTGCAGAAGTATTTACAGGTTCACCAGGAAAACTGGTTGATCTAGAATCTACAATCAAAGGTTTTGATGCTATTTGCAAAGGTGAGTATGATCATTTACCTGAAGCAGCGTTTTATATGGTTGGTACAATAGAGGAAGCTATAGAAAAAGCTGAAAAAATGGCTAAGGATGCTGCTGCTTAATGAGCGAAGGGTTTAATATAGATATCGTTAATCCAGAGAAATCTTTTTTATCGAAAGAAAATGTTTCTGAAGTAATCGTTCCTGCTTTTGAGGGAGAAATGGGCATTTTAAAAGATCATATACCAATTATCTCATTCTTAAAACCAGGTATAATCAAAGTTATTTCTGGAACAGAGGAGCATAGTTTTTATGTTGAAGATGGAATTGTTGAATTTAAAGATAATTCATTATCAATTTTAACAAGCTCTATTTTTGATATTAAAGATGCTGACAAAAAATTTATTTCAGAGAATATAACTGAAGCTGAAAATGAATTGAATAAAGAAAACTTAGATGACCAGAAAAGATTTTTACTAAATCATAAAGTCGAAGTATTAAAATCTTTAAGTATCAATTAACTACTTTTTCAATCTCCTTTTGGATTTGTTGATAAACATGTAATTTGAAGTCTACAACAGTTTCAGTTATTTTTTTATAATCTATCCACTGCCAATCTAAAAATTCTGGGTGCTTAGTCTTAATATTGATTTCACTATCCTCGCCCATAAACTTAACAATAAACCATTTTTGTTTTTGGCCTTTAAACTTTCCCTTCCATATAATTCCTAATAAATTATCTGGTAATAGATATGTGGTATAGCCATCTATTTCTTTTAATAATTTTACAGATCTAATACTTGTTTCTTCCTCCAGTTCCCTTAGCGCAGCATCTAGATTATTCTCACCTTCATCAATACCACCCTGTGGCATTTGCCAAAAATTTTTTGGATTATCAATTCTTTTAGCTACAAAAACTTTATTGTTTTTATTTAATACAACTATCCCAACACCACTTCTGAGTGGTAATTTTTCAAATTTTTCTAACATTTTATCCGTTTAATAGTTTAAGAGCGTAATCAAGCTGATTATCTGTATCTGTATTAATTCTGAAATCATCAGATCCTTCTGCAACTTCTATGTCTGGAGTTACACCAACTTGGGAAATAGATTTTCCTGATGGTAAATAATATTTTGAAACTGTAAGTCTTATGGCTCCATCATTTTTTAAAGGTATAATTGATTGAACTGATCCTTTTCCATAGGTACTTTCTCCTACTAAAATTGCTCTTTTATGGTCTTGTAATGCTCCTGCAACAATTTCTGAGGCAGATGCAGATCCATAATTAATTAACACAACCATAGTTCCTCCATTCAGCACATCTCCTTTTTTTGCAAACCATTTTCTATTTTCAAATTTTCTTTTACTTTTTGTTGAAACTATTTCTCCATTTTCTAAGAAGAAGTCAGAAATTTTGATTGCCTGAGAAAGCAAACCTCCAGGATTATTTCTTAAATCTAAAATATAATTTTTAACATTCCCACTTTCTTTGAATTCTCTTAGCTTATCTTTTATCTGGTCACTGCTATTTTCATTAAATGATGTAAGACGAATATAACCAGTTTTATCATCAATTATTTTTGATTTAACAGAGGCAACTTTTATTATGTCTCGAGTAATTACAAAAGTTAATGCCTTCTTTTCTCCAACTCTTCTTACTGTAATTTCAATATCAGTCCCAACTGGACCTCTCATTAAATCAACTGCTTCAGTTAGTGATTTTCCTTGGACTTGAACATCATCAATTTTCACAATGTAATCACCAGCCTTCACCCCAACTTTAGATGCTGGAGAATTATCTATAGGTGAAATTACTTTTACAACACCCGCTTCCATTCCAACTTCAATTCCTAGACCACCAAATTCTCCGCTAGTTTCTGTTTGCATATTTTCAAAAGACTCAGGAGACATATATGCAGAATATGGATCTAAAGATTGTAGAACACCATTAATAGCAGCATCCATAGCTTCACTCTGATTTATCTCATCTACATATTCTTTATTAATTTTATCAAGTACTTCGCTAAACAAATCTATTTTTTTATAAATATCATCATCATTTGCTGCTTTTGATAAATCAGAAAGGCTAGTTGATAATAAAAAAATGAAAAAAAAAATTTTAAATCTATTTATCATATTATTAATTTTTCTTTTGGTATCAATTCTGACCACATTTTTTCTAATTCATAAAACTTTCTTTTCTCTGGATTAAAAATATGCACAATTAAATCTATACCATCAACTAATTTCCAATCACTACTATCCTTGCCTTCAATTTTACAATTTTGAATTCCACTTTGTTTAAATCTTTCAAAAACTTGTTCAGATAAAGCTTGAATATGTCTTGAAGATGTACCACTTGCAATAATCATATAATCTGCCATTGAGGATTTGCCCTCCAGATCAATTGAAACTATGTCCTGAGCTTTGTTGGAGTCTAGAGTGTTAATTATTTCTTTTTTAAGACTGGAGATTTTATCCATTAATTGATTTTACAGTATCAAATTTTCCTTAATTGAGAAGATGAAATTTTGACTTTATTAAATTTAATAAATTCAACCCTTTTTTTATGATATTTTTTGTAAACAGGAGATTTTAAGGCTTTTGACTTATATCCATCTCTATCAAAAACAAGAATTTTACTTATACGAATTATATCTTTAAATCCTTTCCATTTATGAAATGTAATTAAGTTGTCCGCTCCTATAATAAAATAAAGCTCATAAGATTTATTTTTTTTTAGATATTTTAGAAGATCAATAGTTTTATTTGATTTAATTTTGTCTTCAAAAAACTTAACTGTAATAAATTTATTTTTTATATTTATTTTTTTTGCAAAGTTTATTCTTTGTCTAAGACTTAAAGAACTTTTATTTTTAAATGGATTTTTTTTAGTTATTGCCCAAATAATTTTTTTTAAATTAAATAACTTTTTAGCAGTTTTAGAAATTCTTATATGACCCTTATGTGCTGGGTCAAAAGTTCCTCCTAAAATTCCAATTTTGAATTTATTTTCTGATTTGACCAGACCCATATACTTCATATTTATAACTTACAAGCTGATTTAGTCCAACAGGGCCTCTTGGAGGCAGCTTATTTGTTGATATACCAACTTCACCACCAAAACCAAACTCACCTCCATCAGCAAATTGTGTTGAAGAATTTTGTATAGCAATGGAGCTTTTTATATTTTTAATAAATTTAATCGCAGTTTTATTATTACTAGTAATAATTGCATCTGTATGCATCGTTCCATATTTGTTTATATGTGCGATTGCTTCATCTAAATCTTTAACAATTTTGACTGATATTTTTGCTGCTAAATACTCTGTTGCCCAAGACTTATTATTTGCTGATAAAACATTTCCAGAATAAAATTTTTTTACTTTTCTATCTCCAATGATCTGACATCCGTTTTTTGTTAGTTCATTTAATATTTCATCAATATTTTTTAATTTATTTTTATGAATCAATACAGTCTCTGTAGCACCACAAATACTCGTATTTCTCATTTTTGCATTAACAAGTATTTTTTTTGCCATATTAATTTTTGCATCTTTATCAATATATGTATGACAAATTCCCTCCAGGTGGCCTATTACAGGCACTTTTGATAAATCTTGTACTTTTTTAACTAAGCTTTTTCCACCTCTTGGTATCACAACATCTATGTATCTGCTCATTTTAGATAATATAAAATCTACAAGTTTTCTGTTTTTATTTTCAACGAATTGAACAAAGTTTTTATTAATTTTATTTTTTTCAAGCGAGCCTCTGAAATAATTCGCTAAAAGTTTATTTGTAAAATAAGCTTCAGAACCTCCTCTTAAAATTACACAGTTTCCTGACTTAAAACACAGAGTTGAAACATCGGCTGTTACGTTAGGTCTGCTTTCATAAATAACTGCAATAACACCAATTGGTATACTTACTCTAGAAATTTTTAAACCATTTGGTCTTTTCCATGAGCTTAATTTCTCATTTACTGGATCTTTTAATTTTATGACGGTTTTAATTGACTTTATAATTGAATCTAACTTTTCATTATTAAGAGAAAGTCTGTTTATTAGGTTTTCCTTAAGACCCTTACTTTTTGCATATCTAATATCTTTGAGATTTTCTAATAAGATTTTATTTTTATTTTTATAAATAGAATTTGCAAAATGTCTTAAAACTTTATTTTTTGTTTTTGTATCAATATTTTTAAATGCTTTTTTTGCATTATCACCTAATTTAGTCAAATACTTGCTCATTATATTCTTACCATATCATCTTTATGAACAACCTCAGACTTAGACACGTATCCTAATAAGTTTGAAATAATTTTTGAATGTTGTCCTTTAATTATAGATATTTCATCTGAAGTAAAACTACTTAATCCTCTAGCAAATTCTTTTAGGTTTTTATCCAAAATTTTAATATGATCTCCTTTGTTAAAATTTCCTCTTACATTTTTAATTCCAGCTGCAAGTAAACTTTTACCCTTTTTAAGTGCATTTAAAGCACCATCATCAATTATTAGATCGCCTTTAGGTGAAATTGAACTTATTATCCATTTCTTTCTAGCGTCTAATTTTGAAATTTTTGGTAAAAACCATGTACAATTATTTTTTAATAAAATATTTTTAATCGGTCTATTTATTAGACCGTTTGCAATAGCCATATGACACCCTGATAATTGACAAATTTTTGCAGCATCTATCTTAGTTTTCATTCCACCGGTTCCGTGTTCGCTAATACTTTTTGTTGCAATTTTTTCTATATTTTCATCAATTGATTTTATTTCTTTAATAAGTTTTGCGTTCCTATCAATTTTTGGGTTTTTTGTATAAAGACCATTAACATCAGAAAGTAGAATTAAACAATCCGCACCTGAAATTTGAGCAACTCTTGATGCCAATCTATCATTATCGCCATATTTAATTTCAGATGTTGCGATACTGTCATTTTCATTAACAATTGGTATAAAACCCAGACTAAAAAGATTTTCAAAAGTTCTTTTTGCATTAATTGCTCTTCTTCTTTTCTCAGTATCTTCAAGAGTAAGTAAAATTTGAGAAATGTTAATTTTATTTACACTAAAGTATTTTTTAAATAAGTTCATAAGCTCAATTTGCCCAATTGATGCAATAGCTTGACTTTTATCAAGTTTGAGACTTTTTTTATTTAGCTTTAGTTTTTTACATCCTAAGGCTATTGCACCAGAACTTACAATAATTATATTTTTTTTTAATTTTTGAAGATTTTGAATATCTTTTGCAAAATTAATAAGCCATTTATCTCTAATCTTCTTATTTTCATCAATAAGTAGAGATGATCCAATTTTTACAACAACTGTTTTTGACTCCCTAAGATACATAGTTTAATAACTTTGCTTTCACATTTGATAAAGTATCTTTATTTAAAGTAGACATTATCATCACATTTTTTTTAACTTTATTTTTAAAATTTTGAAATTTTTCTTTCACTTCCAAATCATCTAATAAGTCAATTTTATTAAGCACAATTAACTCCTCTTTTTTTAATAGATCATTACTATATTCACCTAACTCTGTCCTTACTTGATTATAAGAGGCCTCCAGATCATTTTCTGTAATATCAATTAAATGAAGAAGTGATTTACATCTTTCGATATGTTTTAAAAACTTAATTCCAAGTCCTGTTCCTGTGTGTGCTCCCTCAATTAATCCTGGTATATCTGCTAATGTAATTTCTTTATCATCATAAATTGTTACACCTAAGTTTGGATTTAAAGTAGTAAATTTATAGTTTGCTATCTTTGGGTTTGCACTTGTAATAGATGCCAATAAACTGGATTTGCCAGCGTTAGGTAATCCTATTATACCAATGTCTGCAATTGTTTTAAGTTGTAACCATATCCAAAATTCTTCTCCTTTGGCTCCTTTAGTAAATTTTTTTGGTGCGCGATTAGTTGATGATTTAAATCTTGTATTTCCAAATCCACCTTTTCCTCCTATTGCTACAACAAATTCCTCATTTTCTTTTTTAAAATCATAGATCAACGTTTTATTATCCTCTTCGAATACTTGGGTACCTACAGGTACTTTAAGATATAAAACCTCTCCACCTCTTCCAGTTTTATTTTTTCCACTTCCGTCCCCACCTCTTTCAGCTTTGAAGTGTTGTTGATATCTAAAGTCGATCAAAGTATTTAGATTTCTTTCTGATTTTAGGATTATAGACCCACCTTTGCCACCATCGCCACCATCAGGCCCTCCAAATTCAATAAATTTTTCTCTTCTAAAACTTGGTGAACCGGATCCACCATCTCCAGCTTTTACAAATATTTTTACTTGATCTAAAAATTTCATGATACAACTATGTTAGGAGTTGTAGCGATTAATTGGGCTTAACAGAAACGTAAGTTCTATCTGACTTACTTTTTTTAAATACAACCTTACCTTCAATAACAGAAAAAATAGAATGATCTTTACCCATACCTACGTTTTCACCAGGAAAAATCTTTGTTCCTCTTTGTCTTACTATTATGTTTCCAGGAACAACAAACTGACCACCGTATTTCTTAACACCAAGTCTTCTACCGGCGCTATCTCTTCCGTTTCTCGATGATCCACCTGCTTTTTTCGTTGCCATACTTTACCTATTTATTTCGAAGCTTCCTTATTTTCAACTTTAACTTCTTTAGAGACTTTTTTCATTTTTTCTGCCTCAGAAATTACTTTTCCATCTTTTGCAAATATTTTATTTATTCTTATTAATGAAAATTGCTGTCTGTGTCCATTTTTTCTTCTAGAATTCTTTCTTCTTCTTTTTTTAAATATTAATACTGTTCTGTTTTTACCATTTTCAATTAAGTCAGCCTCTACCTTAGCGCCTGATATAGTTGGCTCACCAATCTCAAGATTTTTATCATCTCCATAGGCTAGAACTTCATTAAATTCTATTTTTGTGTCAGGCTTAGAATCCTCAAGCTTCTCTATTTTGATTATTTCTCCAGCTTGAACTTTGTATTGTTTACCACCTGTTTGTATAACTGCGAAAGACATTATGTATCCTAATTTTTAATAACAGCAATATAGTCAGGGTCGGGTTTTAGTCAAGCTGAATAACCTAGAAATTATCCTTTAAATCTCTTAGTTTTGAAAAGGTTTCTAGATCACCTGACCTTAAAAAAATGTTACAATCAAGTTCATCTTCAATTGTAGTTGGTATAGTTGGTAAGCCTTTAGAGAGTACATTTTTTATCTCCAAAATCCGATTATCTAATTTTTTATTTTTTGGATCATATTTTTTACAAAACTCTGAATTTTTTAATGTATATTCATGACCACAAAATATTTTTGTATCTTTTGGAAAACTTTTAAATAACTGAAGCGATGAAAACATTTGTTCATATGTTCCTTCAAAAATTCTTCCACAGCCTAATGAAAATAATGTGTCTCCTGTAAATAAAAATTTTTCATTTTTAAAATAATAACAAATATGCCCTGAAGTATGTCCAGGAATATGGAAAATCTGAAATTTAAAAGAATCTGTATTCCATATTTCTTTATTTTTAAGGAAAATATCAATTTCAGGAATTCTTTCTTTATCGTTTATGTATCCTAAAACTTTTGCATTATATTTTTTTTTTAATTCTTTATTGCCACCAACATGATCGTAGTGATGATGTGTATTTAATATAAATTTTAAATTAATTTTATTTTCCTCTAAATACTTTATTACTGGATCACTTTCACTAGGATCCACAACACACGCATTATTATTATTATCTATAATTATGTAAGAATAATTATCTTGAAGACACTTAATTATTTTTATTTGCATTTAATTTTGAATTAAAAAAATTCCTAATTGTGAATCTAGATTTCTTAGGGATATATTATTTGTATTTATATTTAATGTTTTTTCGCCTTTTAAGGCTAGTGATTTAAATACTTTTATTTGTCTTTCTTTGCAAAAATTAAAAAAATCTCTCAAAGTACACATATGTAGGTTAGGTGTATTATACCATTGGTCTGGAAGGTTTTCTGTTACGGGCATTGTTCCTTTAACTAAAAGGTGAAGTCTCACTTTCCAATGACCGAAATTTGGTATTGTAACGATCGCTTTTTTTCCAACTCTTAAGAGTTCTTTAATAACTTTTTCTGGATCTAAAAAAGCTTGTAGAGTTTGACTTAAAACAACAAAATCAAAAGAATGATCTGGAAATTGTTTTAAATCATTTTCTGCATTTCCTTCAATAACAGTTAAACCTTTTGATAAACAATTTTGTACACTTTCTTTTGAAATTTCTAATCCACGAATATTTTGAGTAATATTTTCATGAAGGTATTTCATTAATTCTCCATTACCACACCCAACATCTAATACTTTTGATTTATTATCAATTAATTCTGAAATAACTTTAAATTCTTTTTTCATTTAAATTTATGTAATTTGTTTTGAGGTAACTACCTAAAGTCTCAAGAAAGTCAGGGACATCAAGTAAAAATGAATCATGACCTTTATCAGACTCTATTTCAACAAAACCAACGTCAGCCCCTATTGCATTTAAAGCTATAACAATCTCTCTATTTTCTGAAGTTGGATAAAGCCAATCTGACGTAAAAGAAATTACAAAAAACTTCGTTTTTGTATTTTCAAAAGCCTTTGATAAATTTCCATCAAATTGTTTTGATAAATCAAAATAATCCATAGCCCTTGTTATGTATAAATAGCTATTTGCATCAAATCTATCTACAAAGACTGATCCTTGATATCTCAGATAGCTTTCTATTTGAAAGTCTGCATCAAAACTAAATTTTAAATCATCACTTTCTTGCAACTTTCTTCCAAATTTTTCTTGTAAACCTTTTTTTGATAAATAAGTTATATGTGCAGCCATTCTAGCAACTGATAACCCTTTGTCAGGATTTGTTTTATCTTCGTTATACTTGCCAGCTTTCCAGTTTGCATCAGCCATAATTGCTTGTCTTCCAAGTTCATTAAAAGCTATATTTTGAGCAGAATGACTAGACGTACATGCAATCGGTACAGCAATTTGAGCTTTGTCTGGAAAGTTTGATACAAACTGAAGTACTTGCATACCTCCCATTGAGCCACCTATAACTGCAAATAATTTTTCTATTTTAAAATGCTCTAAAAGATTAAATTGAGCATTAACCATGTCATTAATTGTTATGACAGGAAAGTTTGTGCTAATTTGTGCGTTTGTATTTTTGTCAATAGTGCTAGGTCCATAAGATCCCATGCACCCACCAATAACATTAGCACATATTACAAAAAATTTATCAGTATCAATCGCCTTACCCGGTCCTAGAGCATAGCTCCACCATCCATCTTTATTTGTAATTGGATTTTTACCAGCAGCAAATTGATCGCCCGTTAGAGCATGAAAAATAAGAATAGCATTATCCTTTTGATCATTAAGATTTCCATAAGTTTCATAGGCAATAGGAAAGTTAGATATTTCTTTGCCACAATCTAATTTCTGAGGACCATTTACTATAATATTTTTTACCTTACTTAATTTATTCATAATTTTTTTAATTTAATGAATTGTGAGGTAAAAAACTTATTTAGCAGGTTTTTTTAAGCGCTCGCAATTCAGTTTAAATCAGCGCAAAAAACTTTTACTAGATAGATATTTACATGTCAATTTTTTTGGAATTGATTGCTTCTTTTTATTAATTATATAAATATTTAACTAAAAAATATTCAAAATGATTAATCCATTGTTTAAAAAAATAGATCTTCAAACCTACAAACCTGGAAGATCAATGCTAAAAAAAACCAAAAAAGTTATAAAGCTTTCAGCAAATGAATCTGCTCTAGGAGTGGGGAACAGGGTTAAGAAAGCATTAAGAAACATTGATAAAAACATTTCAAAATATCCAGATAGTAAATTTAAGGAATTAACAAAAACTATTTCAAAAAAGTTTAACTTGAATGAAAATAAAATTATATGTGGTGCAGGATCAGATGAAATAATTCAAATGTTGTGTACTCTTTTTTTAAACAAAAATGATGAAGTTATTGTCCCAGAATTCAGCTTTTTAATGTACAGAATTTATGCAAAAATTGCTGGAGCAAAAATAATATATTCGAAAGAGATAAACTTCAAAGCATCAATAAATGATATTATTAAAAAGGTAAATAAAAAGACAAAAATTGTTTTTTTAGCAAATCCAAATAATCCAACAGGAACATATTTATCAAAAAGCGATCTAATTATTTTAAGAAAAAAACTAAATTCCAAAATTCTATTAGTGCTTGATGATGCGTATTTTGAATACATGCAAAATAAGGATTATTCTCCTGCATTAGATATTTTTAAAAATTCAAAAAATGTTTTTATTTTAAGAACATTCTCTAAAATATATGGACTGGCATCCTTGAGAGTTGGATGGGGGTATGGTGATAAAAAAATAATTGATGAGTTATACAAAATTAAACCACCATTTAATGTCAATAAACTTGCTCAAGTTTGTGCAAAAGAGGCTTTGCTGGATAAGGATCACGTTAAAAAATCAATTAAACATAATCTTTACTGGTGTAATAAAATTAAAAAAGAACTTGATAAATTTAAGATTTCTACAAATGAAATAACAGCAAATTTCTTTTTATTAAATTTTAATAAATCAAAACTAACTTCTAAATTGGTATCCAAGAGGTTAGAGAGCAAAGGTGTTATATTGAGAGAGATGGATTCATATGGAATTAAAAATTGTTTAAGAGTAACTATTGGTAACACCTATGAGAACAAATTCTTTTTAAAACAAATTTCAAAAATATTTAAAAATGTTTGATAAACTTTTAATAATTGGATGTGGTTTAATTGGCTCTTCTTTATTAAGAGCTACTATAAATAAAAAATTATCAAAAAAAATACTGGTTTACGAAAAATCCAAAAAATACAAAAATCAAATAAAAAAAATTAGTTCTAAAATAATTCTTTTAGAAAAACTTGATGAAAATATTGCTGATGTTGATTTTGTTATTTTAAGTACACCCATGAGTGTTTATGAAAAAATCATACCAAGTCTTAATAAATATTTATCTTCAAAAACTTTAATTACCGATATTGGATCAACAAAAGAAAATGTTTCAAAAATAAAAAAAACAAAATTAAAAAAAACTTTAAAATGGATCATGAGCCACCCAATTGCCGGATCAGAAGTTAGTGGACCTCAATATGGATCAAAAAATTTATTTTTAAACAAATGGTGTATTATTTTAAATGACAAGGATAAATCTAATCAAAAAAAACTTACCAGGTTTTGGGTAAAAATTGGTTCTAAAATCATAACAATGGAACCAAACCAACATGATAAGATTTTTTCAATGACAAGTCATTTGCCGCATTTAATTGCATACAACCTAATAAAAACTGCTTTAGATTTTCAAAAAAAGTATGGAAAAAATATAATTCAATTCAGTGCAGGTGGATTGAGGGACTTTTCAAGGACTGCTGCATCAAATGAAATAATGTGGAGAGATATATTTTTTAATAATAAAAAAAATATGGTCCAAGTAATTGATTTATTTATTAGAAATCTAAAAGAATTTAAAACAAACATTATTAAATCTCAAAACTCCAAGATTTTGAAAAAGTTAAAAAATTCTAAGAAAGTAAGACGTCAAATTATCGAATTGAAACAAGATATTTCAAAACCTGATTTTGGTAGAGATAATAATTAAATAGAAAACACTTTTTTGATTTCTAGTTTTGCTGTTTTTGCAATTAGTTTTATTGTGTAATCAATTGGCATTACTACCACCTTTTTTCTTGGTCCATAAGCATGTATTATTTGTTTTGAATTTAAGCAAACACCCACATGCCCTTTCCAAAATATTACATCACCTTTTTTGAATTTTTGTTTTAATTTTATACCTTTTTTAAATTTAACTTGATCAATAGTATCCCTAGGAAAAAATTTATTATTATAAGTATAAAATATTTGAATTAAGGCAGAACAATCTATACCTTTAAAACTTCTTCCACCCCATTTATATTTTATATTTTTAAATAAATTTACTATTTTAGAGAAGTCTTTGATTTCATGATTCAAAGGTTTTAAATCCTTGCTTTTTATCCAAAGATTTTTATTAAACATCACAAAAGATTTAAATCTTTTTAAAACTTCAATTTTACTTGCAAAAGGCAAATTTTTTTTTGTATGTGTAAATTTTCTACTTTTAGATAATTTAAATATAGGCGATTTTAGCTTTCCAATCTTATGAGTTGGCTTGTAATTGACTAAAAATTTTTGTTTTTTTAGATAACCAGAATAATTATCATTAATTAATTTTATCTTAAAAAATTTCTTATGCTGTTTTAAAATTTTAAATTTCTCTCCAAATAATATTTGTGTGCTAACACTTGAATTATTTTTTGGCTTTTCTAAAATATCAGATATTTCTAAATTATAATGATAGTTATTTTGCACTTAGCTTGAGTTTGTTTCTTATAAACCACAAACATATTAGAGAGGGGATAACCATTATTGCAGTTAAAATAAAAAATATACCCCAATCTCCATTTAGCCAATCTACAAGAGCACCCGATGACGATGCAAGCAATGTCCTTCCGGCCGTTCCAATGGATGCTAAAAGAGCATACTGAGTTGCGGTATATGTTCTATCAACCAGTAATGAAATAAATGCAACAAATGCTACTGTTGCAAAAGCAGCTGTAATATCATCTAGTATTACAGCGAAAGCAAATAGTATTTCAGATTTTCCACTCCACGCTAGTACCGTAAAGAGTAAATTAGTTAATGCCATTAAACCCCCAGCTATGAACATTGTTTTGACAGTGCCCGATCTAATTGCAAATAATCCGCCCAACAAAGTAAATACTACGGTTGTTATCCATCCAAGTGTTTTTGAATAAATAGCAATATCCGATTTTGAAAATCCTAATTCTTTATAAAAAACTATAGACATTCTTCCAAGAAACGCTTCACCAATTTTAAATAGGAAAACAAATCCTAAAATCCCGATTGCAATAGAAAAACCATTTTTTTTAAAAAAACTAATGATTGGGCCACCTATTGTTCCGGTAATCCATGCAATAATGTCTGTAATAAAATTTTTAGAGCCTAGATTTTTACTTATTAAAGCATCTGTCTTCCTTTGAGATTTAACTCTTTCAGAAGAACTTTTTTCATGGACAAACATAAGTCCAATATTCATTAAGATTACAACTATCCCTAATACGATAAAAGTTGCTTGCCAATAATCAACAACACCATTTTTTTCAAAAAATTCTGCTGTAAATAATGCAATAACACCACCAAGTTTGTAACCTGTCCACCAACCAACTACAGCCATAGCAGCACCTGCTGCCATAGATTTTGATTCTTTTTCACCAATTTGTTCAATTCTTAAAGCATCTACTGTTATATCTTGAGTTGCAGAAGCAATCGCTATTACTAAGCCTATTGATATAAGTAATGCCAAATTGTCAGTAGGATTTATTAAACTCCATAAAACTAAAGATATTAAGATTGCAATTTGCATTAAAACAATCCATCCACGTCTGTGCCCAATTTTTTTTGTTAAATATGGAATTTGAATTCTATCTATCAAAGGTGCCCACAAATAATTGAAAGCATAAACACCAAATATTAATCCAGCCCATCCTATGGTAGATCTACTTAATCCTTCTTCTTTTAACCAAAGTGACAAACTACTTCCGATCAATACCCAAGGGAAACCACTTATAGCGCCAAGAAGCAATATACGGATCATTCTTATATCCATGTAGTATTGAAAAAGATTTGATAGAGATTGTTTTTTCCGAATCATTAATATTTTCTCCAAAAGGAAGGTATAAACAATACAAGAACTGCAAACAACTCTAATCTTCCTAAAATCATCCCCACACTTAATATCCACTTAGAAAAGTCGTTTAAATTTGAAAAATTTCCGTTTGGTCCAATAACCTCACCTAATCCAGGCCCCACATTAGAAATTGATGTTGCTGCCGCAGATATAGCTGTAACAAAATTTAATCCATTAACTGACAACAAAGCCGTTAGTATAAAGAAAATTAATATATATAGAAAAATAAATGAAATTATTGATGCCATAAATTTTTCATCAACATTATTTTTTTCATATTTAATATTAAATATACCCCTTGGATATATTATCTTTTTTAATTGGTTAGAAATAAACTGAATGAGAATTTGAACTCTAAAAATTTTTATACCACAAGCTGTGGAACCCGCACATCCACCTATAAACATTAAAATTAAGAAATACATAAGAGGAAATTGTCCCCACTCACTAAAATCACGTGTTACATATCCTGTTCCTGTTAAAATAGAAACAACATTGAAAGCCACCTCTCTAAAATTAATTTCAAATATACTTTGATTTTTAATGCTTAAATAAAAAAACATTAAAAAAATTGAAAAGATAAGTATTTTAAAAAAAGTTTTTATTTGGCTATCGTTAATGAATATTTTTTTATCTCCACTAAGATATTTTATATAGGCAATGAAAGGTATGCTTCCTAAAATTATAAAAACCATTGAAGTAATTTCAATTAATGCACTATCAAAAAAACCTATAGATTCGTTGTAATTAGAAAATCCACCAGTTGCAATTGTTGTCATTGAATGAACAACACTGTCAAAAAAACTCATGCCAAAAATTTTATAGAAAAAAGCACATGCTAGCGTTAACGAAGAATAAATAACAATTAAACGTATTGAGATTTCCTTTGATTTTGGAAGTATTTTTTCAGGTGTATGAGTATTTGATATTACAAATAATTGCATACCCCCAATATTCATTATTGGCATTAAAGTAATTGCCATTACAATTATACCAATACCACCTAGCCACTGAAGCATCGCTCTCCACAACAATATTGCCTTTGAGGTTTCGTTAAGATTTGTCAAAATAGTGGAACCAGTTGTGGTAATTCCTGACATGCTTTCAAAAAAGGCATCAGTGAATGATAAATTTAGATCAGAAAATACAAAGGGCAGAGAGCCAAAAATTGCTATACTTAGCCAAGACAATGCTGTTAACAAGAATGCCTGAGGTAGAGATAGTTTTTTTTCATAATCTAGGTTTGATAAAAAAAATAGAACACCAAAAATAATTGAAACTAAACCTGAGCTTATAAAACCCGAGTCCATTTCATCATAATAAAATTGCGCCATAATAGGCACAATCATAGATAATCCTAAAATTATTTGTAAAACACCTAGTATAAAAAAAACAGTTTTATAATTGGACATTTTGAATGAACATTATTTTATGGTAAATAAATTTCAACTCTATAAGAGTTATTAAATACGTTGTTTTTAAGTATTTTACATTGTCATGATTGATAAACTTAATATAGATAAAACCAATGCCTGGCCATTTGTTGAAGCTAAAAAGATTCTAAGAGAAAGAAAAAACAACATTGAAAGCAAAGGTAAAATAATTCTTCAAACTGGATATGGTCCAAGTGGATTGCCGCATATAGGAACATTCGGAGAAGTTGCAAGAACATCAATGGTAGTCAATGCATTGAACCATTTAACTGATCTACCAAAAGAAATTATTACTTTTTCAGATGATATGGATGGTTTAAGAAAAGTTCCTGAAAATGTTCCTAATCAAGAAATTCTAAATGAAAATTTGCATAAGCCTTTAACAAATGTTCCAGATCCTTTTGGTAAATTTAATAGTTTTGGAGAACATAACAATGAGATGCTGAAGAATTTCTTAAATAAATTTGGTTTTAAATATAGTTTTAAAAGCTCAACAGAGCTTTATAAGTCTGGACAATTTAATGAGACATTAAAATTAATATTAAATAACTATCAAGGAATAATGGATATAATTCTCCCAACTTTAGGCAAAGAAAGACAGCAAACTTACTCTCCCTTTTTGCCTATTTGTCCAGAAACAGGTGCAGTTCTAGAAATACCTATTAAAGAAATTGATGAAAAAAATTCAAAAGTTATTTTCGACAATAATGGAAAAACATTAGAAAAAAGTATTTTAGATGGAAATTGTAAACTTCAATGGAAAGTAGATTGGGCAATGAGATGGTATGCGCTAGATGTTGATTTTGAAATGTATGGAAAAGATTTGATCGAAAGCGCTATACTTTCAACCAAAATTATTAGATTGCTTGGAAAACAAAATCCCTCTGGATTTGCTTACGAACTTTTTTTGGATGAAAAAGGTGAAAAAATCTCAAAATCAAAAGGTAATGGCATAACAATTGATGAATGGTTAGACTATGCTTCCCCAGAGAGTTTGTCATTATTTATGTACCAAAATCCAAAAAGAGCAAAAAAATTATATAAAGAAATAGTACCTAAAGCAGTTGATGAATATCTAGAAAATTTGGAAAAAGGGAAAAATCAAAATGAACTTCAACTATTGATGAACCCTGCTTGGCATGTTCATGACTCGAATATGCCATCTGAAAATCCTATAATGACATTCTCAATGTTATTAAATTTAGTTGAAACAAGTAACGCAGATACAAAAGAATTATTATGGAAGTTTGTTAAAAAATATAAAACAAATATTGAAGAAAAAAATCACCCAATTTTTGATAATCTCATAAATTATGCAATTAAATACTTTAATGACGTAATTAAAATAAATAAAAAGTATAAAAAACCAAATGAGACTGAGAAGAAAGCTCTAGAGGCACTTATCCAAATATTAGACAATTGCAACGACGACATGAAACCAGAAGATATACAAACACAAATTTATACTGCAGGAAAAGAAAATGGTTACAAAGAAAACTTAAGAGATTGGTTTAAATTAATTTATGAAGTTGTTTTTGGTGATGAAAATGGACCCAGAATGGGATTTTTTATAAGTTTTTTTGGTGTTCAAGAGACAAAGCAGCTTGTCAAAAGTAAATTAGATAATGTTTGATAAATTAAGACCATTTATTTTTAAATTTAGTCCTGAAGTAGCACATTCATTAGCTATCAAAGCCCTAAAATTAAATGCGATACCAAAAAAAAAAATAGAAAATCAATCTATTTTAAAAACAGAAATATTTAATAAGACACTAGAAAATCCGATTGGAGTTGCTGCAGGCTTTGATAAAAATGCAGAAGTTTATAATTCTTTATTTAATTTAGGATTTGGATTTGTTGAAGTAGGTACAATTACACCAGAACCTCAATATGGAAATCCAAAACCTAGAGTATTTAGACTTGAGGAGGATGAGGCACTTATAAATAGATTAGGGTTTAATAATTCAGGTTCTAACGAGATCTATAATAAAATTGAAAAAAATAAGTCGAATGGTTTTTTAGGAATAAATATAGGACCTAATAAAACAAGTGTGAATAGAGTTGAAGACTATATTAAGTGTTTAAATAAATTTTATAACGTTGCAGATTATATAACTATTAATATTTCATCTCCTAATACTGAAAATTTAAGAAATTTTCATAAAGAGGAAGAAATGAATCATTTGTTATCTAAAGTTAAAGAGGAAAAAGACAAATTAAAACCAGATCTACCAATTGCTGTTAAAATATCACCTGACATTGAAAATAAATCTATAGAGGATATTTGTGATATTTTAGCCAATCACTCAATTGATTTGTTAATCATATCAAACACAACTGAAAAAAATAGAGAGGCACTAAAAAATATTAATAAATTAGAAAAGGGAGGTCTTTCTGGTAAACCAGTTGAAAAGAGGTCAAACGAATTAATTAAATTATTTTATAAAAATTTAAAAAATAAAATTAAAATTATAGGAGTTGGAGGAGTGAGTTCAGGTAAAGATGCATACGAAAAAATTATCAGAGGGGCATCTCTTGTTCAGCTATATACAGGAATGGTTTATAGAGGACCAGATATTGCTAATAAAATTAATAAAGAATTAATAGAAATATTAACAAAAGAAGGGGTTAAAAATATTTCACAAATAGTAGGATCAAAAAATTGATATTGACGTATTAACTCATTGACCCTATACAAGCACTAAAATTTATGTCTAAAAAATGTGAACTCACTGGAAAAATGCCTCTTAAAGGTCATAACGTTAGTCATGCTAACAATAAAACTAAGAGAAGATTTTTACCAAATTTAAAAAAAGTAAAATTTAAAAGTGAAATATTAAAGAAAAGCTTAAAACTCACTGTATCTAATGCTGGAGTTAGATCGGTTGATAAGAAGGGAAGTTTTGATGAATTCCTTAGATCTGCAAAAGCTGTAAATCTCTCAATGAGATTAAAAAAACTTAAAAAAGACCTAGCAAGCAAATCTGCATAATGAATAAAACTTTTTTAGTCCTCTCATTTATGATGGGAGGGGTTGTTTTATGTTCAAATTATTTAGTTCAATTTCCAATTAAATATTATGGACTAGATCAAATCTTGACCTATGGAGCCTTTAGTTATCCAATAGCTTTCTTAATAACTGATCTTGCAAATAGATCTTTTGGAAAGTTAGTAGCAAAAAAAATTGTTTATATTGGATTTATTATTGGGATAGTATTTACTTTAATTTTCTCAACAAATTTCGAAGATTTAATATCAATTAGAATTGCAATTGGATCGGGGACTGCTTTTTTAGTAGCTCAATTAATTGATGTCCAAATTTTTGATAAATTAAGAAAAAGAAAATGGTTTGTAGCACCATTGACTTCTTCTCTTATAGGCTCTGTAATTGATACATTCCTATTCTTCTCTATATCATTTTATGGAACTGGAGTACCATGGTTCACATTATCTTTAGGAGATTTGGTAGTGAAAATATTAGTTGCCTTGATGATGTTAATACCATTTAGGATATTACTAAAAACTTTTAAACCAGCGTAACTAATAGAGAAATTTGTAGGACAAAATTTTATACGCTAATTTTGCAACTAAAAAATTATAAGAATTAAATCCTTTGATGGGTGCAATTTCATTTATATCTGCCCCAACAATATTAGAATTTTTTGCAGCTATTTTTATTATCTCTAAAGTTTCATCCCACAGCAAACCACCTGGTTCAGGCGTTCCTGTAGCAGGCATTATACTAGAGTCTAATCCATCAACATCAAAAGTAAGATAAACTGTTTTATTTTTTATTAATTTTTTAAATTTTTTTAAATTCCATTTTTTTTTATCTTTTGCCCAAAAAATATTAATTCTTGATGCATTCTTTTTTAAAAACGGAATTTCACTTTCAGAAATATTTCTTATACCAAAGGAAATAACAGAAACATTTTTGTAGTCCAAACATCTTCTAATTGCAGAAGCATGAGAAAATTTTTCACCCTCATAGCTATCTCTTAAATCAGCATGAGCATCAAAGTGTAATAAGCAAATATTTTTAAATTTTTTAGTAAAAGGTATCAAACAACCGGGGGTTATTGAGTGCTCACCTCCCAATGTAAGAGGAAATAATTTTCTTTTTAAAATTTGTTCATTAATTTTTCCCATATCGCTTAAAGCTTTTTTGATGCTTTTATTTATTCGGAAAGGTTTTAATGTCTTTATTCCTATTTTTTTATAGGGTTCACAGTTTAATTCCTCATCATAGAGCTCAACTTGATGAGAGGCATTTATAATTTCTTTAGGTCCATTTTTTGTACCACCTCCATAACTTACTGTTTTTTCTAAACCGAAGGGAACAACAATAGCTTTTTCCTTAAAATTGAATTTATTATCAATTCCTAAAAAACCTTTTTTGTTAGATAAATAATTCAATTTTAACCAAATATTTTAGAAAAATTTTTTCGAGTTCTGTTTTTCCACTCTTCTTTATGATAGGCGTCACTCGCAATAAGAGGTAGCACTGTTGTTGCTTCTGCAAATACCATTTGTTCCTGAGTTACATCTACTTTACCCCAAGAACTTGCCTCCTTTAAAGTTGAACTACTGCAAGCTCCATCCCTAGAATCTGCAACGGTAATTTGAACTGCGTACTTATGCATATCTACTTCTTTACCTAAGAGTTCAGCACATATTACAGTATCTTGAATAAAGTTTTTTGGCACTCCTCCACCAATCATAAATAGTCCTGAACCTTTTGATCTTATTTTAATTTCAGTTAATTCTCTGAATTCTCTAATAGAGTCTATTGTTATGTGTTTATCTGGATTTCTCTCTTGGTGCATAACTAAACCAAATCCTGCACTAGAGTCAGTGAAAGCAGGACAAAAAATTGGAACATTGTTATCATAGGCTAATTCAATTAAGGAGTCTTTTTTCTTCGAATTAGTTTTTAAGTATTTTCCTATTTCATAAATAAATTCTCTTGAAGTATAACTTCTAGGCTCAAGTTTATCTGCTATCTCACCTATAGTTTTATCACACATTTGTAACTCGTCTTCATCTATGTAAGTATCATATATTCGATCGATATAATTTTCTCTTAGCTCAGTATCATTTTGAAATTGGGAACCTTGATAATGTTTAAAACCCAGAGCTTCAAAAAAATCCATGTCTATTATTGATGCTCCAGTTGCAACAATAGCATCAACCATATTATACTTAACTAAATCTCTATATACATGCATACAGCCTGCAGCCGATGTCGATCCAGCTAAAGTTAAAAAAATCGTACACTCTTTATCTTTTAACATTTCATTATATATTTTAGCTGCATTTGCAGTTTCTCTTGATACAAAAGACATTTTCTCCATTGAGGAAATAATGGGTCTTGCATCAAATTTTGTAATATCAATATGTTCAATTTCCTTACTAAGGAAATCTTTTTTTCTATTATGAGATAAGTTTTTATTTTCTGACATTAAGCAACAAGAAACTCTTTCATTGCTTCTTTGTTATACATTGTCATTATAGGATCATCTTCAACTTCAAAAATTTGTTCTGAATAAAAGCCATTGAATTGGGTTCGAAATGTTAATCCATAGGCCCCAAGTTGTCCTAATTCTATATAATCATTTTCTTTTATATTATTTGGTAAAATAAAAGGTCCTTTCATGTAGTCCATGCTATCACAAGTTGGGCCATAAAAGTCGAAGGAGGTTAATTTTTTTGAAATTATCCTTCCATTTGTAATTATTTTAGATGGGTAAACAATATTTGGAGTGCCTGCATCAAATAAAGTTCCATACGTTCCATCATTGATATAAAGTTTTTGTTTTTTTCTTAAATTTACTCTTACGATTGTTGATCCGCTTTCGGCCACAAGTGCTCTTCCTGGTTCACAAATTATTTCTGGTAATTTTTCTAATTTTAAATTTTTTAACCCTTTTTTAATTTCATCAAAATATGATTGCATAGTTTGTGGAACTAAATCAGGATAAATTGTTGGAAAACCACCACCTACATTTATTACATCAGGAATAATTTTTGTCTTTTTAATTATATTTCCAATTTCCGAAATTCCCTTAGCATATGATATTGGATGCATGCATTGTGATCCCACATGAAAACTTAAACCAATTTTTCTTGCATATTGTTTTGTTAATCTTAAAAGTCCAATAGCCTCAGAAGTAAGTGCTCCAAATTTTTTTGATAAATCTATTTCTGCATGTTCATTAGATACTGATACTCTTACAAATAATTCTAAATCTTTTGCTTGATTAGTACTTTCAATAATTTTTATTAGCTCATCTTTAGTATCTAATGCAAAGGTTTTAATATTATGTTTAAAATAAGCTTCTTTAATGCTCTCTCTACTTTTTACTGTGTGCATATAAGAGCACTTAATGTTTGGATTTAATTGTTTTACTGTTTCGATCTCTTTTATTGAAGCTACATCATAGTTTGTTATGCCACTTTCAAGTAGAGCTTTTAAAACTATTGGATGAGGATTTGTCTTAACTGCATAAAGAACTTTTCCTGGAAACTTACTTTGGAAGAATTTTGAGGCTAATTGTATAGATTTTTTTCTTATACAATAAACAGGTTCTGTTGGTTTCAGCTGATTTACTAATTCGTCAACTGATTTAAATTTTTGCATCTTTTTGCTCCAAAAAAAAATTTAATAAAAAAAACCGCATAACAGGTATGCAAGTTTCATATAAAGTGAGCATTTATGGGATATGTTGCTTAAAGTAAAGTAAATAATGCTATTGAAATTGAAATAATTATCTCCATATATGTGCGATGCCAGATTTAGAAAACATAAAAAAAATAAGCGAATTTGAAGATAAATCTCTTCTTCTAGTTGATGATGACAATCCTTTCAGAGAAAGGCTTGCAAGAGCGATGGAAAAGAAAGGCTTTCAGGTTTCACAAGCTGAAGGTGTAAAAATTGGTATAGAGTCAGTCAAAACTAAAAAACCTGCTTTTGCAGTTGTAGACCTAAGACTAAATGATGGAAATGGACTAGAGGTTGTAAAAGAAATCCAAAAAAACAATTCTGATAGTAGAATCGTAATGTTAACTGGTTATGGAAACATTCCAACAGCAGTTGCTGCAATTAAAGAAGGAGCTATCGATTATCTTGCAAAACCTGCTGATGCAGATGACGTTGAGAAAGCCTTATTAGCAGATCCAAATAAAAAAGCTGCTCCACCAGAAAATCCAATGTCAGCAGATAGAGTGAAATGGGAACATATTCATAGAGTTTTTGAACTTTGCAATAGAAATGTATCTGAAACTGCAAGAAGACTTAAAATGCACAGAAGAACTCTTCAAAGAATTCTTTCAAAAAGATCCCCTAGATAAAATTTCTTAATTTAATTACTTTATTTACAATTACTGTTAATAGTAAAATTTTAAATAATTCTGCATAAAGAAAAGGAAACATTCCAAGCTTTAGTATTGGTTTATCCCAACCTATTAAAGTACCAAGCCAAAGTAAACCAAATGCATAAATTAAAGATGTTGATAGTAAAATTTTAATAAAATTTAGAACATAATTCTTGCTGTATTGAAAATAACCCGCAAGCATACAAGCAAAAATAAATCCGATTAAATATCCCATTGTTGGTCCAACAAAGTAAGCTAACCCAACTCCTTTTTCAGGCGAATTAGAAAATACAGGCAATCCAGAAATTCCTTCAATCAGATATAGCCCAACGGTTGCAACTCCAACTTTATATCCAAATGCAATACCCAATAACACTACAACGAAAGTTTGCATTGTCATTGGAACTGGATAAAAAGGAATTTTAATCTTTGCTGATATAGTCAATAGAATTGAACCTACGAAAGCAATTAAAATTGTTTTTAATATTTTATTTGTGTAAATTGATTTTGTAAGTTCCATAAATAATTTAATACTATTTTAATTAAGAATAATCCACTTTTTTATTCACAGGCTATTTTACAAATATTAACTTAGCATTTTTTGAGATAAAATATTTAATGTCTAAAATAAATAAAAACGACCATTTTTATTTAATTGATGGATCAGGTTATATTTTTAGAGCATATTATGCACTTCCTCCTTTAACAAGAAAAAGTGATGGTTTACCAGTTGGGGCTGTTAGTGGATTTTGCAATATGCTTTTTAAACTTCTAGAGGACTCAAAATCTAAAGATAATAAAGATAAACCCACACATTTTGCAGTTATTTTTGACTCAGCTAGAAAGAATTTTAGAAATGAGATTTATTCTGATTATAAAGGCAACAGATCAGATGCACCAGATGATCTAATCCCACAGTTTGAATATATTCGAAAATCAGTACTTGCATTTAATTTGCCATCTATAGAGCTTTTAAATTATGAAGCAGATGATTTAATTGCAACTTATGTGGAGCAAATTTTAGAAAAAGGAGCCAAGGCTACAATTGTTTCCTCAGACAAAGATCTCATGCAGCTTTATAAAAAAAATGTGAGAATTTATGATCCCATGAAGAATAAATTTATTAATGAGGAAGATGTGAATAAGAAATTTGGTGTAAAAGCAGATAAAGTTATAGATGTTCAAGCCTTAGCAGGAGATAGCACTGATAATGTTCCGGGAGTACCTGGCATTGGGGTAAAAACAGCAGCTGAATTAATTAAAGAATATGGTGACTTAGAAAATCTTTTGAAAAATGCAAAAAAAATCAAGCAAAATAAAAGAAGAGAAACTCTTATAGAAAATAAAGATAAAGCAATAATCAGTAAAAAACTTGTTACTTTAAAAAAGGATGTTCCAGTCAAAAATCAAATTGAAGAATTTGTACTTAAAGACATAGACAGAGAAAAACTCTATAATTTTTTAAGAGAGATGGAGTTTAATAGATTATTAAGCTCAGCAATTTTGCTACATCCCAATCTCCCATAAAGATTATAAAAATTTAAATGAAGAAAAGATTATAAAAATTTTAAAACCTTTTTTAGAGGATCATAGTATAAAAAAAATCGGTCAGAATATAAAATTTGATTATATTATTTTTTTTAAAAGAGGCATTGATATGAATAGTATGGAAGATACAATGCTAATGTCCTATGTTTTAGATGCGGGAAAAAACAGACATAACATGGACACCCTTTCTGAAATTCATTTAGAACATAAAACAATTCAATTCAAAGATTTGGTAGGAACAGGAAAAAAACAAATTAATTTTTCCGAAGTCGATGTAAATATTGCCAAAGACTATGCTGCCGAAGATGCTGATATAACTTATCGTTTATATAAAATTTTTTCAAATTCGTTAAAGACTGAAAATCTTACAAACATTTATGAAATATTTGAAAAACCTTTAATTAAAATTTTAGCCAAGATGGAGATTTTAGGAATTAAACTTGATGAAAAGTCTCTTAAAAAATTATCAGTAAAATTTGATAAAAAAATCAAAGAATTAGAGCAACAAATTTTTAAGTTATCAAAAAAAGAATTTAATATTGGATCAACCAAACAACTCGGTGAAATAATGTATAATGAATTGAAAATAGCATCATTAAAGAAAACAAAAAAAGGAAGTTTTGCAACAAGCGCTTCTGTTCTAGAAGACCTTGCATTTAAAGGACATGATTTCCCAAAATTAATTTTAGAATGGAGACAAACAAGCAAATTAAAGAATACATACTCAGATACTCTGCCAGAACATATAAATAAGAAAACAAATAGAATTCATACTTCATTTTTACTTGCAGCAACTACGACAGGAAGATTAGCCTCTAGCGATCCAAATTTACAAAATATACCAATTAAAACAGAAGAGGGAAAAGATATTAGAAAAGCTTTTATTGCTGAGAAAAATAAAAAATTAATTTCGGCAGATTATAATCAAATAGAAATGAGAATTTTAGCTGATTTAGCAGATGTTAAAGAGCTAAAAAAAGCTTTTATTAATAATGATGATATTCATTCTCTAACTGCCAGCCAGGTTTTTGGAGTGGACATAAAAAAAGTAAATCCAGAGATGCGTAGAAAGGCAAAAGCAATAAATTTTGGAATAATTTATGGTATTTCTCAATATGGTTTAGCAAAACAAATAGGAGTATCAAATTTGGAAGCTGAAGATTTTTTAAATTCTTATTTTTTAAAATTTCCAGAAATTAAAGAATATATGTCTGAGACGATAAAATTTTGTAGAAAAAGTGGTTACGTGAGCAATATATTTGGAAGAAAAACTCATATAACAGGAATTAACGATAAAAATTTTAATGTAAGAAATTTTCAGGAAAGAGCCGCTATAAACGCACCTATTCAAGGATCGGCATCAGAAATAATGAGATTAGCAATGATTAGATTGAATGAGAAAATTAATGATGAAAAAAATCAAAGTTTTAAAATGCTTTTACAAATCCATGATGAGCTTATATTTGAAGTAGATGAAAAAAAATTAAACCAGTGTTCTAAAATAATAAAAGAAACAATGACCAGTGTTAAGGATAGCAACTTGCACTCATTTTCTATACCATTACTTGTTGATGTAAACTCAGGAGAAAATTGGGGTCAACTCCATTAACGAACAATTAATTGCCCAAATTTAAACATTTTAGTATTTATATAAATAACAATGAAACATACTATTGCACTTGTAGATGACGATAGAAACATTTTAACCAGTTTAAGTATCGCTTTAGAAAAAGAAGGCTTTAAAATTCAAACATACTTGGATGGAGAGAGTGCTCTAATAGGTTTATCTAGAACCCCACCAGATCTTGCAGTCATCGATATCAAAATGCCAAGAATGGATGGTGAGGAATTATTAAAAAAATTAAGAAAAAAAACTTCAATGCCAGTTATTTTTTTAACATCTAAGGATGAGGAGGTGGATGAACTTTTAGGATTAAAACTTGGAGCAGACGATTTTGTAAAAAAATCAGGAGGTTTTTCTACGAAAGTATTAATTGAGAGAATTAGAGTACAATTAAGAAAAAAAGATAACAATATTGAAGAAAATAAAAATATTATTTCGCATGGAAAATTAAGATTAGACCCTTCCCAACTTGAGTGTGAGTGGGATGGTAAAGAATTACCTGATAAATTAACAACAACTGAGTTTTTAATTGTGAAAGAATTAGCAAAAAGACCTGGAATTATTAAAGAAAGATCACAATTAATGGATGTTGCTTATAGAGAAGATACAGATATTGAAGATAGGACTATAGACAGTCACGTTAAGAGAATAAGAAAAAAATTTAAGAAGATAGATCCTAACTTTTCAGCGATTGAAACTAGATACGGAAGTGGATATCGTTGGAATGTTAAATAATGTTGAGTCGTTTTCTTAAAAATTTATCTATTTTAAAAAAATTTTTATTTATTAATTTTCTAGTTTTTTTAATCTTTAGTCTACTAACTTTAATCTATTTAAATACAATCCAACCATCTCTTATAAAAGATAAAACTTCAAATCATATAAAAACACTTAACAATACAATTGAAAATATAAATCGATTAAATATTCAATTTAATGAAAAAGAATTGAAAAGTTTTTTATTTTCAACGAGATTTTTATTTCAAAGTCTTGATCGAGTTCAATTTTTTGATGAAAACTATAAATTAATTGGAGATACAGATACTCTTGATTTAGATCCAAGAGCCTTTTCTCAAAAATTAGAAATTGTTGAAATGGATGATTTAAACCAAAATAAAGAAAAAATTTATAGTGAAGAAAAAAGTGAAAAAACAAAAAAAAACTCAAAAATAATTGATATTTTAAATCAATATAAAAATTCTAAAGATTTTGGAAAACCATTTACTTTTACAGATGATAATTATGATCAATTTCTACTTACTACAATTAAAAATGTTTTGGTTGATAAAAAAAATGTTGGCTTCATCGCTGTTACTGAGAATGCAAATGATGTTAAAGCAGCTATAAATGAGAGAAAAGTATTTATTTTAAGGACAGCATTTGTTGTTGGTATTGTTATTTTGATTTTCTCATTTGTTTTAAATAGGTATTTTTTAAAACCAATTAAAAATCTAGTAACCTATACAAATCAAATTAAAGATAAAAGTAATCAAAAATCAAATATAGAGACTATTAAAAATAGAAATGATGAAATAGGAACTTTATCAAAATCACTAGGAGAAATGACTGATGAGTTGCATAAACGAATTACAACTGCAGAAAATTATTCAACAGATTTATTGCACGAAATAAGAAACCCACTTGCATCATTAAAAAGTGCATCTGATATAATTTCAGAAACAGATGATAAATCCCAGAGAAATAAGTTAATAAAAATTGTATCTCACGATGTTGAAAGAATAGAAAGATTAATAACTGATTATTCTCAAATGTTAAGAGATGAAGCTGCAATTACATCTGAAAAAATGAAAAGAATAGATTTAGTTGAAATAGTTAAATCTGTAGTTGATGATTTTAATAGCATTTATGACTCAAAAAAATCGATTGGAATAAAATTAAAGACCAATGGTTCAAAAAATTATTCAATACTTGGAATTGAAAATAGGATTGAACAAATTACTGCAAATTTATTGGAAAATTCAATTTCATTTAGTGATAAAAATCAGGAAATCTTAGTTGAGATATTTAATAAAGATGAAGATAAAATAGCACTGGTGGTATCAGATCAAGGGATTGGTTTTACTGAGAAAGATACAAATAAAATCTTTAATAGATTTTATAGTAATAGACCTCAAAAGTTTGGGGAACATTCAGGATTGGGCTTAAATATAGTTAAAAACCTAGTAGAACTTCACAACGGTCAAATAACTGCATCAAATAATAAAGATAAAGGTGCTCGTATTGAGATTAATTTTCCCAAAGCTTAATTGATTGTTGATTTATAATTTAATTTCTATAAATCCTTCGCATGGAAGATTTTAAAGTAAAAGATATCACCCAAGCTGAATTTGGAAGAAAAGAAATTTCTATTGCCGAAACAGAAATGCCAGGCCTTATGGCATTAAGAGAAGAATATGAGGGAAAAAAACCTTTAGATGGAGCTAGAATTATAGGTTGTTTGCATATGACTATACAAACAGCAGTTTTAATTGAAACATTAGCAAAGCTTGGAGCAGATGTTAGATGGTCTTCTTGTAATATTTTTTCTACACAAGATCATGCAGCCGCAGCTATAGCTAAAGCAGGAATACCGGTTTTTGCATGGAAAGGTGAAACAGAGGAAGAATATTGGTGGTGCATTAAACAAACTATTGAAGGTAAGAAAGATTGGAAACCAAACATGCTTTTAGATGATGGTGGAGATTTAACAGCATTAATGCACAAAGATTACAAAGAATTATTAAAAGATATTAAAGGTGTATCAGAAGAAACTACTACAGGAATTAAAGCTCTGAAAAAAATGGAACAATCAGGTGAACTATTGGTTCCTGCAATAAATGTTAATGACTCAGTTACAAAATCAAAATTTGATAATTTGTATGGTTGTAGAGAAAGTTTAGTTGATGGAATTAGAAGAGCAACTGATGTGATGATGTCAGGTAAAGTAGCAATCGTTGCAGGTTTCGGTGACGTTGGAAAGGGAAGTGCCGCATCTCTTAGACAGAGTGGTGCAAGAGTGATGGTTACTGAAGCAGACCCTATTTGTGCGCTCCAAGCATCAATGGAAGGTTACGAAGTCGTTTTGATGGATGAAGCAATTGAAAAAGCAGATATAGTTGTAACTGCTACTGGAAATAAAGATATTGTTACAGCTGATCACATGAGAAAAATGAAAGATAGATCAATTTTATGTAATATTGGACACTTTGATAATGAAATCCAAGTTGATGCGCTAAGAAATTATAAATGGACAGAAATTAAACCTCAAGTCCATGAGATAGAGCTCAATGACAAGAAAAGAATTATACTGTTAGCAGAAGGAAGACTTGTTAATTTAGGATGTGCAACAGGACACCCAAGCTTTGTTATGAGTGCCTCATTTACTAACCAGGTAATTGCTCAAATTGAATTATGGAACAATTCTTCAAAATATGAAAACAAAGTTTATGTTCTGCCAAAAAATTTAGATGAAAAAGTAGCAAAACTACATTTAAAAAAGGTTGGTGCAAAACTTACTGAGTTAACAGAAGACCAGGCTGAATATATTGGCGTTGAAACAAAGGGACCTTATAAACCAGATGCCTATCGCTACTAACAGTAGCAGATTAAATATCTCTAAAGAAAAAGATACAAAAAAAACTGCAGAAATATTTTCAAAAAATATTCAAAAGGGTGATGTAGTTTTTTTTTATGGAGAAGTAGGTGTAGGTAAAACAACATTCATTAAATATTTGATTAATCATCTTCAAAAAAAAAATGGTGAAGAATTAACAGAAATACCAAGTCCCACATTTAGCATTTTAAATGAATATAAATTAAGTGAAATTGAGATTGTTCATCTTGATCTTTATCGATTAAAAAATAAAGAGGAATTAGAAAATCTCTCAATATTTGAGGATAAATCTAATAAAATTTTATTAATTGAGTGGCCAGAATTAATAAAAGAAAAACCAGATTCTACTATTGATCTGTATTTTAAATATGATGAGGATTTAAATTCTAGGTTTTTAATTATACCTTCTGAATATCAGTATAAATTTGAAGATGAAATTAAATAAATACAAAAAATTATCTGGAGATGCATCGTTTAGATCTTTTTATAGGACAAAAAGTTCAATAATTGTTTACAGTAAAAAAAATAAAATTAGTAATTTATTAATTTATGATGCAGTTAATAAATTACTTAATAAGAATAAAATTATTGCTCCTAAATTAATTTCAAACCAATACAGTAAAAACTTCATAGAAATAGAGGATTTTGGTGATGAAACAGTATTTAATCTAATATCCAGGAATAAGAGAGGCAAGGTTTTAGTCTTTAAAAAAATTTTAAATTTGCTGATTAAAATCCAAAAAATTAAAAATGTTAAAATTAAAACATTTAAAAAAAAATATTATCAAATTCCAAACTATACAAATAAAAAATTACTAGATGAGGCTGGTCTATTTTATGAATGGTATTTAAAAAAAAATCTAGATTTAAAGAAAAGAAAAAAAATAAAATTAGAATTAAACAATATATTAAAAAATTTATTAAACAAATTAGAGTTAAAAAAAAATGTTTTTGTTCATAGAGATTTTCATATTTCAAATATAATGGTTAATAACAACAGTCTAGCCTTGATAGACAACCAAGATGCTGTGTTTGGAAATCAAGCCTATGATTTAGCATCCTTGATAGATGATGTAAGAATTGAAACAAGTTTAAAATTCAAAAAAGAACTCCTAAAGGAATATTTTAAGATTAATAAAAATATAAATAAAAAAAAATTAATAAATGATTTTGAAATTTTATCAGTTTTAAGAAATTTAAAAATAATTGGTATATTTAAAAGACTTTCAATAAGAGATAAAAAACATAAATATTTAAAATTAATTCCATATGCATGGAAATTAATTAACAACAGAATTAATAATTCCAATTTTAAAGAATTAAATTCTTTTTTAAAAAAATTAAAATATAAAGAATGAAGATTGAAACTGGGTTAATTCTATGTGCTGGATTTGGTAAAAGAGTTGCACCTTTAACAGATAAAACTCCAAAACCTCTCTTAAAAATAAAAAATAATGTTTTATTAGATAAGTCAATAAATTTTTTAGAAAAGTGTGGGATAAATAAAATAAAAATCAATACACATTATTTAGCACAAGAAATTGAAAATTTTATCAGAGCCCAAAATTATAAAATAAAAATTGAAATATTATATGAAAATGAAATTTTAGATACAGGTGGAGGGATTAAGAACTTAATAAAAAATGAAGTTGATGAAAATTTTCTTGTTCTTAACCCAGATACAATTTGGAATGATAAATATTTAGACGAAGTAGTTCAAATGAAAAACCTTTTTTTTAAAAACAATTTAAATAATATTTTATTACTTGTTAAAAAATCAAATAGCTTTGATAAAAGACTTAATGGAGATTTTGATTTAAATGAAAATTTGATCTCAAATAAAAGTAAA
>LUMI01000018.1_pt1 | contig 76256 bp, 69 predicted proteins | sample 729681 | NCBI WGS metagenome assembly LUMI01 (sample SAMN03860267, study PRJNA289734) | marine metagenome | biome: seawater column; feature: ocean; material: water; isolation source: Red Sea water column Station 34 - depth 10m | place: Saudi Arabia: Red Sea | collected 2011-10-15 | depth 10 m
GTTTATTTTTATGAATTAGCTCTAAAGGTCGGAATTGAGCGAATTAATGAAATGGCAACTCAACTTGGATTAGGGATACAGCACGATGTTCCTATGTCAGCAATTACTAAAGGTTTAGTGCCCAGCCGGGAATGGAAGTTAAAAAATAGGGAGCAAGAATGGTTAGTTGGCGACACAGTTAACGCCTCAATTGGGCAAGGCTATGTTCTTTCTTCACCACTTCAATTAGCTGTTATGGCTGCTCGTCTAGCAAGCGGCAGAAATGTTAAACCAATGTTAACTAAATCAATAAATGGTCAAAACATTCATGATGATAAAGAATTTGAAGATCTAAAAGTCGATAAGGCCAACCTAAACATTATAAGAAAAGCTCTTTTTAAAGCTAGCAATGATCGGAGAGGCACAGCCTATGGTTCTCGCATAATCAATAATAAGTATCGGATGGCTGGCAAAACTGGGACTAGCCAAGTTAGAAACATAACAGACGCAGAAAGAGAAAATGGCGTAACTAAAAATGAAGACTTACCCTGGAAAAGAAGAGACCATGCACTGTTCATCAATTTTGCGCCTTATGATGACCCAGAAATAGCTGTTTCAGTGGTAGTAGAGCATGGCGGAGCTGGCTCAAAATCAGCAGCTCCAATCGCTCGTGACATAACATTACAAGCCCTTTTTAAAGGCACACCACCTTTGGGAGTTTATCCCGCCAAAGATCGCACAGCCATCTTTGAGCAGCAAAAAAGGCTTAAAGAAATTCTTCAAGAATTAGAGATGAATAGAAAAAACAAAGCATGACTTATCTTGAATATAAAATCAGGGCTGTTCCAAAAGGTTTTAGCAAGCTGTTTTTTTTGAACTGGCCAATAATATTACTTCTTTGTGCTGCCGGTGCGATAGGCATTATCATGTTGACCTCAGTAGCTGGTAATAGTTGGCATCCATGGGCTTCCGCACAACTTAAACGTTTTTTTGTTGGTTTTGTGCTTATGATAAGTATTGCAATGACACCAATCTGGTTTTGGAAAAGTATGTCAGTCCTGGCTTATATAACCTCTCTGGTTTTATTGGTTCTTGTAGAATTTTTTGGCTCAACAGGTATGGGCGCACAAAGATGGTTAGATTTAGGGTTTATTAATTTGCAACCTTCTGAAATGGCAAAAATTACATTAGTCATGGTTTTAGCATTTTATTATGATTGGCTACCAGACGAGCGTACGTCAAAACCTTTATGGATAATTGCACCGCTTGCACTGATATTTTTACCCTTTTTTCTTGTTCTCCAACAGCCAGACTTAGGAACCTCTCTTCTAATTGTTCTAGGCGGAGGTGTTATGATGTTTTTAGCTGGAGTTCACTGGGGATACTTTGGGGCAGCGCTATCTCTTAGCGTTGCAGGAATATTCGCTGTTTTTTATAGTCGTGGCAAAGATTGGCAGCTTTTGAATGATTATCAATATCGACGAATTGACACGTTTCTTGACCCATCATCAGATCCATTAGGAGCAGGGTACCATATCACACAATCTAAAATAGCACTCGGCTCCGGGGGGTGGACTGGAAGAGGTTTTGGGCAAGGAACCCAATCAAGACTGAATTTTCTTCCAGAGAAACATACTGATTTTATATTTACAACGCTTGCAGAGGAATTTGGTTTTATTGGAGGAATTTCTCTCTTAATAGTTTATGCTTTAATCGTTGTATTCGCCATCATAGCTGCTATTCGGAATAAAGATCGTTTCTCATCGCTACTTATTTACGGTGTAACATTTACTTTTTTTCTGTAAGCTATGGAGGCTCATCCTTATTGGTTCTTATGGTAGCCTTTGGCTTACTGCAGTCAGCCCACGTCCATAAACCAAGAGGCGTGATATGATAAATATTTTATTTGCTGCAGTTACAGAAAGATGGGATCAATACGAAAACCCTCTTAAAAAACAGTTGGATTTATTGGGCCTAAAATACAAATTGGCTGAAAACTTGCCTCCTGATGAAGTTGATTACATCATTTATGCGCCCAACAGTTCCATCAAAGATTTTTCAGTTTTTACCAGTTTAAAAGCCGTTTTAAATTTATGGGCTGGTGTAGAAGATGTTGTTAAAAACAAAACTTTGCAAGTCCCATTGGCAAGAATGGTTGATGAAGGGCTAACTCAAGGAATGAAAGAATGGGTTTTGGGCCATGTTATGCGTCATCATTTAGGCACTGATCTACATGTTTTTGGACAAGACGGACAATGGAGAGATTGGTCAGCACCGCCCCTTGCAAAAAATAGAAGTGTTACCGTTTTAGGTCTTGGTGCTCTCGGCGCACAATGTGCCAAAACTTTATCGAAGATAGGCTTTAAAGTAAGTGGCTGGAGCCAATCAAAAAAACTTATTGAAAACGTAATCTGTTACTATGGATCTGACGGCTTAGAAAAGTCCTTAAAGGACGCTGAAATTGTTGTGTTACTGCTACCCGCCACCAATGAAACTGAAAATATTATCAACCAGAAAACTATCAATTATTTGTCTAACAAAGCCGTTATAATTAATCCAGGCCGAGGACCTTTGATTGATGAAGAGGCACTTTTAAAAGGTATAGAAAACGGAAAAATTGGACATGCGACTCTTGATGTATTTAGAGAGGAACCTCTTCCAGAAAACCATGTTTTTTGGGCGCACCCAAAGATAACAGTAACCCCTCATATCGCATCTGAGACAAGACCAGAAACAGCTTCGAAAGTGATAGCGACCAACATTGACAGATTCGAAAAGGGACAGCCCCTATTGAATCAGGTGGATTTTAAAGCTGGTTATTAGAAAATTTATCTACTCAAGCTTTAACTACTTTTACTGCACTAAATTTAAACTCGGGTATTTTACCGTAAGGGTCTAGTGCCGAGTTCGTCAAAATATTTGCAGCAGCCTCCACATAAGCAAAAGGCAGAAAAACCATATCTTCTGAAACAGCACGATCCATCCGGGCCATCACCACGATGCTACCTCTTTTTGTTGTTAAGCGAACATGACCACCTGGCTCTACTCCCAATTTGCGTAATGTTTTCGGGTGCATAGAGCAATTAGCCTCTGGTTCGACAGCATCTAACACACTGGCTCGTCGGGTCATTGAACCAGTATGCCAATGTTCAAGCTGACGGCCTGTCGTCAATATCATGGGGTAGTTTGAGTCCGGCACGTCATCAGGCGGGATTATACTCGCTGGAGTGAAGCGAGCACGTCCATTTTGCCTTGGGAATCCATTACCAAATACAATTGCTTGACCCGGATCATCTTTTGATAAAGAGGGATAAGTTACTGCATTTTCATTAATGAGACGTTCCCAAGTGATATTATCAAGAGATCGCATATTAAGTTTCATTTCTGCAAAGACTTCAGATGGATCAGAATAAGTCCAGTCCAACCCCATTCTATTTGCTAATTGGACCTCTATCCACCAATCCTCCTTAGCCTCACCAGGTGGATGAACTGCTTTTCGACCCATTTGAACCTGACGATTGGTGTTTGTAACCGTACCACTTTTTTCAGCGAAAGCACTGGCTGGTAATATCACATCGGCATAATTTGCAGTTTCAGTAAGAAATATATCCTGAACAACAAGATGGTTAAGCTTTGCAAGTGCGTCACGAGCATGATCAACATCAGGATCAGACATGGCTGGGTTTTCACCAAGAATATACATTCCTTGAATTGAGCCTTCATGGACAGCATTCATTATTTCTGTCACGGTCAGTCCTCTTTGTGACGAGAAATCACCTGAATTCCAGACCTCTGTAAAAGCATTACGTACCCCGTCATCAGTCACTGTTTGATAATCAGGAAGAAACATTGGGATTAAACCAGCGTCAGATGCACCTTGAACGTTATTTTGACCTCTAAGTGGATGAAGGCCGGTCCCAGGTCGACCAACTTGCCCTGTCATCAAGGCAAGAGATATTAGGCACCGACTATTATCTGTGCCATGAATATGCTGGGAAACGCCCATACCCCAGAAAATCATGCCGGCTTTCGCACCTGCAAAAGTCCTGGCAACATCACGAAGAACGTCTGCTTCTATCCCACAAATCTCAGACATCTTTTCTGGTGAAAACTCTTTAAGGTGATTTTTTTCAGCTTCCCAATTTTCAGTAAAAGCTTCTATGTACTGTTGATCATAAAGCCGTTCTTCAACAATAACGTGCATAATCGCATTTAGCATTGATACATCAGCACCCGGTCGAAATTGAAGCATGTGTGAAGCATGACGCTTTAATGCCTGACCCCGTGGATCCATGACGATGAGCTTACCACCTCTTTTTGTAAACTGTTTAAAATAGGTTGCCGCAACCGGGTGGTTTTCTACAGGATTCGCACCAATAACAATTGCTACATCTGAATTTTCAATTTCATTAAAAGTCGCTGTAACTGCTGCAGAACCAACATTCTCCATAAGCGCAGCAACCGAGGAGGCATGACAAAGCCTGGTACAGTGATCAACATTATTGTGCCCAAAGCCCTGACGGATAAATTTTTGGAACAGATAAGCCTCCTCGTTAGTACACTTTGCACTACCGAAACCAGCAACCGAAGCCCCACCTTGGTTATCCTTAAGTTTTTTAAAACCATCAGCAGCAAAATCAAGCGCTTCATCCCAGCTCGCTTCACGAAAAAACTTTTGCCAATTGGAGGGATCAACATTTAGTCCTTTTTGTGGCGCATCGTCACGTCGTATTAAAGGCTTAGTTAATCGATGGTCATGATGTATGTAGTCAAAGCCGAAACGTCCCTTGACGCATAGCCGCCCCTCATTTGCAGGACCATCAATTCCCTCTACAAATTTCACTCTTTTATCTTTTATCTTCAGAGATACCTGACATCCAACACCACAGAAAGGACAAACACTCTTTACTTCATTGTCATAGTCCCCACTGTCACCAGTCTGCTTTTCATCGAGAACCGTGGCAGGCATAAGAGCACCGGTTGGGCAAGCTTGAACACACTCTCCACAGGCGACGCAGGTGCTTTCACCCATTGGATCTGCTAAATCAAATGTTGGATATGCGTCATGTCCTCGCCCAGACATACCAATCACATCATTTACTTGTACTTCACGACATGCGCGGACACAAAGACCGCACTGAATGCAAGCATCTAAATTCACCCGCATAGCCAAATGGCTATCATCTAAAAGTGGAACTCGTTCTTTTTCTATTTTAGGCAGACGGCTTTCTGTAATCTCATTTTGTTGAGCCATTTTCCAAAAATGGCTTGAACGATCATGGGAAATGTTTGCCTCAGGTTGATCCGAAAGAAGCATTTCCAGTACCATTTTTCTGGATGATTTTGCTCGATCCGTTTCAGTGAATACAACCATCCCCTCACTTGGCTCTCGAATACAAGACGCTGCTAGCGTTCTCTCGCCTTCTATTTCAACCATACATGCGCGGCAGTTTCCGTCTGGTCTATAAGCTGTAGTAGGCTTATGACATAAATGGGGGATTTTAATCCCCTGGCCATTAGCAATCTCCCAAATTGTTAGGCCCTTGTCTACTTCTATTTTTTTTCCATTTAACGTAAACGAAACTTTTTGGGACATTATTTTCTCCGGCTATGGACTAATTATACAACATTAATGAGCAATAATCAGTCAGCTAATCCCGACAAGAAGTACTTTATTTGCGCCAAACAAAATAATCCACATTCATTTGCTAAATTTCAAAAATTATGATTTTCAGATTATAAATTTTCACTAGAGTTTTATTAAGGGGATAAAAAATGCCGGAAATCACTCTCGTACGGCATGGACAAGCAAAACAGAATGCGACCTCAGAAGCGGATTATGATAATCTGAGTGAGTTGGGGAGAACTCAAGCAAAATGGGTTGGTGAGCATTTTAACAAACTGAATTTGTCTTATGATGCGATAGTCACAGGAACATTAAACAGGCAAATCGATACACAAATTCTAATGGACATTGAGAGCAAAACGCCTGTCATTAGAGATGAGCGCTTTAATGAAATTCGACTTTACGACTTAGCAGATTTAATCAAAATGCAGTTTGGAATTGATTTTCCTGATAGTGAGTTGAGCTTCAAAAAACATTTGAATTTCACATTTGAAAAATGGGAGAATGGAGAAATCTTAAATCCACCTGAAACCTTTGAAAATTACAAATCACGAGTCTCTGAAGGCCTAGACAATATCAAAGATCTTGGGGAAAAAATTTTACTAGTAACTTCTGGTGGCATAATTGCTATGGCAATCAAACATACATTAAATTTAAATACAGAGGCGCTGGGCAATTGCCTTTTGGCGAGTTACAACACCGGAGTTACAAAACTACTTTATTACGATGAGAGCTTTGTGATTTCGCAAATGAATGCACTTCCACACCTGGAGACCCCAGATCGATGGAAAAATAGAACTTATACATGAGATTGAAAAATGGTTCACTTGTGGGTTAGAGCTGAGCAAAGGGCAAACGAAAAAAGAGTTGGATTGAGCCCTGAAGATGCAGCTAAATTAGTTAATGCAGGTATCAAAGTTACGGTCGAAGAAAGCACCGACAGAATAATCCCTACAGAAAGCTATTCTAAAGTTGGATGTGTTATCAGTAAGCAACATTCCTGGCAAAGTGCACCAAAAGAGGCAATTATACTTGGCTTAAAGGAACTACCAGAAAATATAGAAAAACTTGAGCATAAACACATCATGTTTGGTCATGCCTTTAAGGGCCAATCTGCCGGAAAGAACTTTTTGAAAAAATTTAAAGCAGGTAAGGGTATATTATATGATTTAGAATATCTAACCGATGCAGAGGGACGCCGCTTGGCTGCATTCGGATATTGGGCAGGTTTTGCAGGTGCCGCTATATCGATAAAAGCTTATGCAAGCCAAAAAAACGGAAGCGGTATTTGTGGACCAATTAGTGTTTTTGATAATCAAGAAGAAATGATTGATAATATAAGAAAAAATCTTTTTTCTACCGAAAATAATAATCCAAAAATTCTAGTTGTTGGAGCACTAGGCCGAGTCGGGCAAGGAGCCATTGATTTTTGTCAGTCTTTAGGCCTCTACGTCACAAAATGGGACATTGAGGAAACGAAACATGGCGGACCGTTTCCTGAAATACTTATGCATGAAGTATTTCTCAACTGTATTTTGGCAAAACCTGGCGCTCCAGTTTTCGTTAATAATACCCATCTCATTGCAGATCGAAAATTGCGGGTTGTTGGAGATATTTCTTGCGATCCAGACAGCAGTTTCAATCCGATCCCAATTTATAGTTCTGCAACAAATTGGGAGCATCCAGTCATTCGAGTGAGTGACTCCAATGAATTAGACGTGATGGCTATTGATAACTTGCCATCCTTATTGCCGTATGAAAGTTCCATTGACTTTTCAAGGCAACTGATACCCTTGTTATTAGGTCTTAATAGTACTGCAGCAGATGTATGGGATCGAGCTGAAAAAACTTTTACAAAATATTTGAAAGAGGTGTGACATGACAATTCATTGGTGTGGAACTGGATTATCTGCAATTCCTGGCTTACGTAGGTTAATAATTGACGGTCACGATATTGTTGTCTGGAATAGAACTATAGAGAAAGCAATTTCCGCAGTTGGTGATATTACTAAATCAATCAAGGAATTTGATATTCATGAATTGAAAAACTGCCTAGGAAAAGGTGATATCGTCGTGTCAATGCTGCCGGCGGATTGGCATGTTCCCTTAGCAAATTTATCTTTAGAGAAACAAAGTCATTTCGTTAGTTCTTCATATATTTCACCTGAGATGCGCGCCCTGCACAAAGAAGCAGTAAAAGCTAACGTATGTCTGGTTAATGAAGTTGGTTTAGACCCAGGAATTGATCATTTGATGGCCCATACATTGATTGAAGATTATCGAAATTCAAAGGAACAAGATGATGAGAATGAAATCTCTTTTATTTCTTACTGTGGGGGCATACCAAAAATCAAAAATAGTTTTTGCTACAAGTTTAGTTGGTCACCATTAGGTGTTTTAAAAGCTCTAAAATCTCCATCACGCTCAATTAAAAACTTCAAAGAGTTTGAAACCCAAAGACCGTGGAATGCTATATCAAATTATATTGCACCTTTGCCTTCACCTGAAGAATTCGAAGTGTATCCAAACAGAGACTCTCTACCATTCATTAAGCAGTACCATTTTGATCAAAATTGGCGGGTGAGAGAATTTGTTAGAGGCACATTAAGGCTTAAGGGATGGGAGAGTGCTTGGTCAGAAGTTTTTTCTGAAATCGATAATTTAAAAGGCCCGAAAGGCGACGAAAGACTAAAAGAAATGTCAGATAAACTTTGGCTAGAAAATGGGTATGAAGAAAATGAAGCAGATCGTGTTGTTTTGGTAGTTTCGTTGAAGGCCGCACACGAAAATAAAACAAAATGGCATAAAACATTTGTATTAGACGCCTTTGGCGACTCATCGTCCAGCGCAATGGCGAGATTGGTTTCTTTACCAGTTTCATTTGCCGTAGAAGCCGTTGCAAAAGGCAACATCGATTCTGGTGTCAGTGCTGCCCCATCAGATATGGCTCTCGTTAATGAATGGTTAACTAAAATAAAAGGATTGGCTCAACATTTAGAAATAGTTTCAAAATAATCTAAAGTAAATTGAGTCTGGAAGTATTCGAGATATCCTGAACAGCCAAGAAAAGGGTGCTGGAAAACTGGAAGAAAACCTATTTTTGCACATTCTAGTAAACATTTTTTCTGCCGCTTTTTCAGGCGACATTATTTGAGGCATTTTAAAATCATTTTTATCAGTTAACCTAGTTTTTATAAAACCTGGGTTTATCAATTGAACTTTTATAGAAGTCTTCCTTAAATCGTAATACAAAGTTTCACTTAAGTTTGCGATTGCCGCCTTAGAAGATCCGTACCCAAGTGCCCCTGGCAATCCACGGTAACCGGCCAAACTGCCCGTAAAAACTAAATGACCTTTGTCTCTTGAAATAAATTCAGGCAAGATGATATCCAGCACATTCAATGCACCAACTAAATTTATGTTAATCATCTTAGTAAGTTTTTCAATATCCCATTCCTGCGCTGGCATCGGCCAATATGCACCTGCCAGAAAGACTAATCCATCTAAATCTTTTAATGTTTTTGCGGACCGCTTCAGGGCTGTATGATCAGTGATATCTAGGGGTAAAACCTCGGCCTGATTTGGTAAGGATAACGCAATTTCTTTTAAACGCTTTTCATTTCTAGCCGTAAGAACCAGAGACGCACCAGCGTTGGACATTCTTTTAGCCAAAGCAAGCCCCAGGCCTTCAGAGGCACCCACAATCCAATAGCGTTTATTTGACCATTCTTTCATTACTATTTATCTCGCAAAATCAAGTTCTGTAGCCAAAGAAGCGCCAGGATCTTAAGGGCACATGGTACTAAAGCATAGGAAATTGATAGCACTTCCAAACTTAAAGTAGAATTCATGGCTTGAGTTTCAAAGCCCACAAATTCCATTATTGGAAGGAGAAGGCCTGCAGTTACAGCCAAAGCAATCTTATTTGAAAAATTCCAAATCCCAAATCCCGTATTAGCATCATTTTTTGTTTTTATTAGGCTCTTAGCGTAAACGGCTGGTAAAAGGGTCATATCAGCACCCAAAGATAGGCCCGTTGCAAGACAAATGACTGAAAAAGAAATGATGTCACCAGTAGTTAAAGTATATGCCCAAAAAAAACTGATTATGCTAAGAAACATGCTGAATCTTAAAATAAGTAATGGACCATAATGTTCGGCAATTTTAGTCCAAAATGGAGCAGAGAATGCCGCTGAAAGAAAAAATAGTATCAGTAGTGGCCCAGCCATAGCTTCCAAGCCAAGAACGTTATCAACATAAAATAAAAAGAGTGTTGAAGTCACCGCTACTGGCATTGCATTTAGAAAAACTAAAAATAGAAGCGCCCGGAGATGTGTATCTTTTGGAAATAATGAAGTTGTCTTCATTGCGACTGTAGAAAAATTTTGAACGAAGTCACTAGAAACTAAAAACGTAGCAACAAGAATAAAACAGCAGAATAAATATGCGAAGTTCTCATATCCATTTGATCCATTTATCGAAAGCATTGTAGGAGCTAATGCAGCCAAACAGATGCCAATTAAATTCCCTCCCTCTCTCCACTTGGCTATCTTAATTTGTCCGTCCACACCATATGCTTCAACGCCAAGTGCGTAGATTTTTATGTATGCAAAACTAAAACCTGAGAAAAGAATAACTAGCGATGTACAGAACCATAAAATAGGAAACCCAATAGCCGGGATTGCAAAGAGCAATGTCATTCCAACACACATGGCGACAGACGCAGCCCATAGGGGAATGGAACCATTCTGTTGTGTAGATGCAGCTAGACGACCTAAAAAAGGATCTTGGAAAAAGTCAATTGACCGTAAAATTAATAACGCTAACCCTAAAGCCACTAAGCTAATTTCATACTGATCTACAAAAAATTTTGGAGCATGTATATAAATAGGCAAACCTGCCATTCCCAGGGCGCAAGAAAAAAGCGCGTAGCGCCATGGCATTATGAAACCTCAATATCCGGTGGAGAAGGGCGCTTGCGGTATCTGGCTCCTTTTAAATAAAGTTTCAATGCCTGCCAATGTATTAAAGCAAGAGCGCGACGTGAACCTAAAGGTCTGCGGATACAGGACCACAAAATATCTCGGTTTCTTAGTTTTCTAATGCGGCCTGTTAAATTGGCTAATACGCCACCTCCAGGCATTTGCAAATCAATCCAAATACCAATTTTTTTATCTAAATCTATATCAAATCTAAACTCATAATTCCCATCGATTGGCTGAAATGGCGAAACATGAAAAATTTTTGTGGCTTTAAGGCGATGCTCTGGTCTGATTGGTTTTAAATCATCGTTACAGCATAAATACGAATGTCGATCACCAAAAGTATTGGATACTTCTGCTACTACAACAACTAACTTGTCTGCTTCATCGAAACATAACCAAAAACTTACTGGGTTAAAAATATGGCCCAATATTCTTGGTTGTGCGAGCAGAAGAACTTTGGAGACGCAAGTTATTTTTCGCGCTTTTAACACTTCAAGCACCCACTTCTTCGGAGCACCAAGGTCATTGAGACCACCATAATCCAAGGGGTTTATCCCATAAAAAAATCCACCTTTTTTGGACAAAAGCCATGGAGACATTTCCAGTTTCTCAGGATCAAAAAGTAAGTAATCAATACTGTATTTGAAGTCATTTTCCACCCGACCACGACGCCCATGCCATGTTTGCCCACTTATGATCTTTATCTCAGTCATTCCGCTGCTATTGGCAATATTTCTTCAGAAATAATTTTTCGCGCAACATCTAGCCCAGAAGTTAATCCATCCTCATGAAAACCGTTTTTTACCCAAGCACCAGAAAACCAAGTTCTATTTTGACCATTAGTTTTAGCAATCTCTTTTTGCGCTTCTAAAACGTCTAAATCATAAACAGGATGGCGCATAGTCACTTGATCAAATATCTGGCTGTGTTCAATATTTCTGGTAGAATTAAGCGTGACAAACATTGGATCATCCAAAGGAATTGGCTGTAAAGAATTCATCCAATAGGTTAAATCAATTTTTTCGCTGCTTTTATCTTTTCGTTCAGTATAGACCCAACTCGCCCAGCACTTGTGAAGCTTAGGCATCAAAGATACATCCGAATGTAAGACGACTTCATTATCTTGATATTTTATACAACCAAGGTTTTGCCGCTCTGTCGGGGATGCATCAGTCAAAAGTGCCAATGTGTCGTCAGAGTGTGTTGCGAATACTACCTCATCAAACATTTGCACTTCATCGCGATACGTTTTAATTGCCACGCCAGTTTCGTGGCGCGAAACAGACGCTACAGGAGTAGAAAGTCTTATATCCACTTGTTTTTTCAATAAAACATTTTCCAGCCGTGAAACATATTCTCGTGAACCACCTTCCACGGTATACCATTGATGCTGCCCACTTCGACTAAGCAAGGCATGGTTTTTAAAAAATTGCATCATTGCATATGCTGGAAATTCTAAGATTTTTTCCGTGGGCGTTGACCATATTGCACCGGAAAGCGGCAACAAATAGTAGTCTCTAAACCAATCGCCCGTTTTTAGTCGTTCCAAAAATTGTCTAATTGTGATGGACTTATCATCTGCAACCGTTAAGCCTAGAGTGTTAAATCTGTTAATATCCCAGACCATTTTGATGAATTTTGGATTAAAAACGTTCTTCCTTTGCGCAAATATTGCATCGAAATTTCTTAATGCATACTCGATTTTTCCACCACGAACGGAAGCTCCAAAACTCATGTCACTTTTTACGACAGGAACATTAAGATCAGAAAATAATTTAGAAAGTTCGGGATAATTTGCATAATTAAATACAATGAAGCCAGTATCCACAGGCTGATCACCATTTTTACCTGCTAAAATCGTACGAGCATGCCCACCCAAGCGATTTTCCGTTTCAAACAGCGTTACGTTGTATGTATCTGAAAGCGCGTGGGCTGCACCTAGGCCGGAAATTCCGCCCCCGATTACTGCAATATTTTTGGGCGAAATGGGCATTTTTTGAAAAGTCATATTTATTCCTATTTTACAGTACTACGTTCGTTAGGCTGTTCCGGATGAAAAGTATTTAAAATTGATCCAAATTGTCATTAAGAGCGAATAAAGATTGTTATGTTACTTGAGACAAAAATACGCGCCGCGAACCACTCGATAATGCCTAGGGTGTGTGGTATTGATTCTGGTAACGTTGAAAACACAAAGACCGTGTCATTGAAAAATAAAAATATAAACGTTTGGGCAGAGTTAATTCGAAAGGTCGAGATAAATAAAGATGTCTCTGCATTCGAAGAAATTTTTAGTCACTTTGCCCCCAGGGTAAAAGCCTTTCTTATGAAGTCAGGCGCTGACCCTCAAATGGCAGAAGAATGTACTCAAGAAGTTTTGGCAACTGTATGGCGTAAAGCTCACTTGTTTGATCCCTCCAGGGCCAGTGCCTCAACTTGGATTTTTACTATAGCAAGAAATAAAAAAATTGATGCAATTAGGAAGCAAAATAGACCTGAGCCCGAACAATTGTATCCAGAGCAAGACTATGAACCTGATCAAGAAGCCGTGGTAGAATTGCAGCAGGAGACAGAACGTTTGGTCACAGCACTCGGGGAGCTTCCTGAGAAACAACGGGTTTTGGTGGAGAAGGCTTACCTTGGTGAACTTTCACACAGTGAAATCGCCGAAATTACTGGACTACCATTAGGAACTATTAAATCGCGCATAAGATTAGCCCTTGAAAAACTGCGCCACGCAATGATGTAGAGAGAGAAATATGAAAACACACGACATAAAACATCACTTATCTAAAAAATTATTAATGGCCTATTCTGCAGGACAGCTTGAAGAAGGTTTTGCATTGGCAATAGCCACTCATATTTCAATGTGTGACCAATGTAGAGCTGAGCTAGAAAGCTTAGATGCAATGGGTGGAGCAATTATTGAAAATTTAGAACCAAATGAAATCGGTTCGGATGCATTTTTGAAGACATTGGCTTTAATCGACCAAACCCCTGAACAAGCGCCCGAAAGACCGAAACAAAAATCACTACCAGAGCCTTTAGCAGACTATGTTGGATGTGATTTGGACGATATCGACTGGCGACCTATAGGCATGGGTGTAAAACAGAAAATTCTCGTCAATTCCGAGAAAGTTTCAGCCCGTTTGCTTTACATTCCAGCTGGCACAGCTGTTCCTGAGCATAGCCACAAAGGCAGAGAATTAACACTAGTGCTCAAAGGAGCTTTTAAGGACGAGTTTGATTATTTCGGGCCGGGCGACGTTGAATTTGCTGATGGGCATACCCACCATACTCCTGTTGCATCGGATGATGAAGATTGTATATGCTTAGCGGTGACTGATGCACCACTCAAGTTCAACAAATTAATTCATAAGATCGCTCAACCTTTTTTAAAGATTTAACTGAGCGGAAATTGCCTCTCTAACTATTGCATTTCCAGCAATAATCCCTTGGGAACTTCCAGTTGAGGAATTATAATTTATGTCACTTCCATGGCTGGTGGTAACACTACCGCCAGCTTCAGTAACTAGAAGGTGACCAGCGCAGATATCCCATTCCCATGATTTACCTAGTGTGATCATTGCATCAAAACTTCCTTCGGCAACAAGAGCCAACCTATAGGCTAAAGATGGGCGATAGCGTTGCCTTAAAATGTTTGACTGTCCATTTTTCCAATTCTCTTTTTCAAACACCGATTTTTTTGCTAAAATCTTAGCATCCATCAAATCACAGACTTCTGATACAGTGATTTTTTCACCATTTAAAAAAGCGCCGTTTCCAATTTCAGCAGTATAAAGCAAATCCATTCTGGGCAAATACACGACTGCCGCAATGGGTTTACCTTTTTCCGCTACCGCTATTGAATGTGCCCAAGTTTTGTCTCCTGCAATAAAACTGCGAGTGCCATCTATAGGATCAACTATAAAAACTTTTGATTTACCAAGCCGTGCAGTATTGTCTTCAGTCTCCTCACTTAACCATCCATAGTCAGGCTCACATTTTAGTAAGAATGTTCTTAAGAAATTATCGATTTCTATATCAACTTCAGTAACGGGACCAGCACCAGCATCTTTATCCCAGGTCTTAAAATTTTTATCAGAATAACTGAGCGCAATTTTACTTGCCTCTATTGCTGCCTTTTTTATTGTATCAAGATCCTGCAATGGTCATTCCATCTATCAGAAGAGACGGTACTACACGAGAAACATACTCGCGGGCATCATTAGCGGGGATTATAGACTTCAGCATATCCAGTAGATTACCAGCAATAGTAAGCTCTGATATAGGATATTGAATTTCTCCGTTCTCAACCCAAAAACCAGATGCACCTCGCGAATAATCACCGGTATTAGCGTTAATTGTTGAACCAATCATCGATGTGACTAATATGCCGCATCCCATATCATTCAACAAATCTGACTTGGTCTTTTCGCCTTGGGTTAAAGCAATATTCCAATTGCCTGGTGACGGAATTCCCGTAACAGCTCTAGCCGCATTCCCAGTAGACTTCAGTTCTAATTTTCGACTAGAGGACAGGTCGGTAGTCCAGTCGCACAAAACACCATTTTCAACAATTTTTCTGGCTTTGGTCTCCAGTCCCTCGGCATCAAATGGACGAGAGCCACTGGCGCGCTTCCTATAAGGATCTTCCGTAATTGAGAGAAACTCAGGTAAAACTTGGGTGCCTTTTCTATTCAACAACCATGAAGACCCTTTGGCAACTGCTACGCCATTAGTTGCAGCAAGCAAATGGCCGATCAAAGATGAAGATACTCTTTCATCAAAAATTACGGGATAAACACCAGTTTTAGGTTTGCGGGCTTCTAATTTTGAAACAGCTCGTTTAGCCGCCCGAATACCAATTTCTTCCGGACTGCGCAAATCTCGTTTAAAAATGCGTACATCACCATCATAATCTCGTTCAAGTCCTGATTGTGAACGTGCTATGGCTACGCACGAAGTGGAAAAACTAGTTTTAGAATATCCACCGTTAAAGCCGTTAGTTGCAGATAAATGAATTTTTGTCTTACTGTATGCAGAACTCGCAGATTGCACTTGATCAATAGACTGATTTTCAAGAGCGAAATATTCTGCTTCCTTTGCTTGATTTTCAAGTTCTTCTGGCTGAGGTTCAGCTTGATCATCTGAAAGCTCTAGCTCATCTACATTCCAAGCCGCAACCAATTCGGACTTTTTGGCTAATCCACAATAAGGATCTTCTGGAGCTGCTTTTGCCATATCAACTGCGCGTTCAGTCATTAATTTAATTGAGGCCTCTGATAAATCTGATCCGGACACAATAGCTTGCCGCTTTCCTTTAAACACACGCAATCCAAATTCTATGCCATCACTTCGTTCTATTTGTTCTAAAGCCTGCTTTCGCACCTCTATAGAAATAGAGGTTCCGTGAACTGCCATCACATCAGCCTGGTCAGCTCCAGAGATTTTTGCATAATCTAAAATTTTTTGGCAGGTTTCTTCTAACATGTATTTTGACGGACCCCTTTGTTCTTAAAGTCAGAGCTTTTTTTGGACACTGATAATATCAATTTAAAGTTTCAAACAAGTTATCGTAGTCTTTGACCATTTGCATAAATCTTACCCTTTTCATCTATTTCAAATTCAGAAATTAGGGTGTCATCGTCTTCTACTCGCATCAATAACGCTAACATCATCCTAGCACCCATTATGGTTTCAGATGGAAATAATTGCATACCTTCAAGTCGCTCCATGAATGCATTGGAGCCTTGTATTTTCAAAGAGCCTTTCCCCATCGGCCTGGGTATACCATCAAAGGTTTGGAAATCTTCATTATCAAACTCAAAGTCTCCGTTGGCTTCAACTGTTACTCCAAAGGCATCAAGGAGAAAATCGTTAAGCTTAAAACTCAAAATTTGACCAATCTCTAAAGGATTGAGGTTTTGATTTCCTATTATTGCTTCACTGGTTAATCCCTCAACCAACACCGTTGATCCTTCAATATCAAACTCCAAAGTCGCTGGCTGATTTAGCATTATATTATCGGCATCAAAAAAATTCCAAATAGTATCAGACAGATTTAAACCAGACAGCTTGATACTCATTCCAAACTCTTGTTCACCAGTTTTGACCAGAAGTGGAATGTTTACTGCTGCACCAAATTCTTCGAAATCCAATTCAAAATCCCACCCATTCGATGGCACTTTGAAATTCAACACCGTCTTTTGATTATCTGACTGAATAATCAAGCCTGCCTCTGAAATTGCATTTGTCAAAGACGCAGGGCCTGATGAAAATGAAAGTGATAATGGTCCACCAGGCGCATTTGCGTTTAAACCCAATTCACTTTTGTCAAAACTAAAATTGGAGGTTGAAGAAAAACCTTTTTCCAAAGCCAGCTCAAAATCTTCATCAATGGGGACTTCAGGCTCATTTGAAACTGAAGAGGATTTTAGTTGATCCATGACATATTGAAAACTCAGCTCCAGTGGGATGCTGAGCAAATTTACACCACCTTTTATTGAAGCGCCCGAGGCAGAAAGCATTGATTTAATTTCATTCGCCTCGTCACTTGTTGACTTAATTACAGACTTAATATCAGCCAAGACTAACTCCATCGTTGCTGTAAAGTCTGTCGAAGGAACACCGTTATCAAGCAGCTCAACCAATGCAAATCCAGCAGATGACGCTGTCATTTCGTACAAAATTTTCTTAGGTTGGCCAGAAACTTTTAATTCAAGATCACGCGCTCGTATTAAGATATTAGCCTGAGTTTTATATCCAAAATCATCTTCATTTATATATTGAACATTAATCTCTTGGGGCAAGCTTAGATAAATAAGCCCATCGATTTTTTTATTTAAACTCAGACTTTCAACATCAAAAATAATATCTGTCTGTTCATCAACCTCAAGAACTATTTTCGCATCTCTTATGCTTAAATCTGATCCTAAAGAAACTTCTTCTCCAAAGACTTGGTAACCTCCAGTTTCCAATATTCTCTTTGTGTTCTCCCAAGCTTCCCTCGTGCTCAATTCGGCATGCGCCATTAGTGGCAATACCGCAAAGACACAGTTAAAATAAAACAACCTGAAAAATTTATTATACATACATTACCCAAGTAATAATTAATTTGATAAATTGTGTTTAGGCTTCTTTAACACCAAGTTAAATATTATATAGTGTTATTCTAAATTTTTTCTTTTTTTATGGATCCTAAAGCATGATAAATTTAAATGGCAAAACAGTTTTAATTACAGGAGCCAGTCGCGGAATTGGAGAGGCAGCGGCCCAAACATTTATTGAAGCGGGTGCACATGTAATGTTAACCGCACGAGACTTGAGCAAACTAAAAACAATAAAAAAAGATTTAGGCGATAGAGCGGAGTTTTTCGCAGGAGATATCTCCAACCCTAACTTTGTTAATGAACTTGTAGATTTTTGTTTTCAGCATTTTGGTGCTCTAGATATCCTAATTAATAATGCAGGTACAATTCTGCCTATCGGACGTATCCATGAGATTAGCCCAGCAGAATGGTCTAATGTAATTGATACAAATCTCAAAAGTGTTTTTTACACTGTAAATGCCGTTTTACCTAAGATGATTGAAAAACGAGAGGGAACCATTCTAAATGTTAGTTCTGGAGCAGCGCATAATCCACTCGAGGCTTGGAGCCATTATTGTTCTTCAAAAGCTGGCGCGGCAATGCTGACTAAGTGTCTACATAATGAATATTTTCAATATGGAATTAGATCAATGGGTCTTTCACCTGGTACCGTTGCTACCCAAATGCAGGCTGAAATAAAAGAAAGCGGAATAAATCAGGTGAGCAAATTAGATTGGAGTGTGCATATACCTGCTGATTGGCCAGCTAGAGCTCTTCTATGGATGTGTGGCGACGAGGCAAACGAATTCATTGGAAAAGAGGTTTCTTTGCGCGACGAAATCATACGTAGGAAGGTAAAACTAATTTGATTACATTACAAAAGCATAAAAATGATGTTTGGGAGATAAAAATAAATCGCCCAGAAAAAGCTAATTCCCTTTCATCTTCTATGTTAGAAGAGCTGTTATCTATTTTTGATAAAGCCGCTGAAGCTCGGGGGGTTGTCTTAACAGGCCAAGGGACGACCTTCAGTGCTGGAGCAGACTTAAATGAAGTAAAATCTGGATTAGCAATTTCTCCAATTTGGGAAAAATTATCAGAAAAGATTGCAAAACTAAATTGCATTACGATAGCCGCTTTAAATGGTACCGTAGCAGGAGGCGCATTTGGAATGATCTTAGCTTGTGACATTAGAATTTGCGTGTCTAAAGCAAGATTTTTCTACCCCGTGATGAAAATGGGATTTTTGCCCCAACCGTCTGACCCAAACAGACTTATTCGTCTAATCGGCCCCAGTCGAGCAAAGTTAATGCTAGTTGCTGGTGAAAAGATTGACGCCGACACAGCCTACAGATTTGGTTTGGTCGATGAAATTGTTGAGGACAAAGAACTGATAGATCGAGCTCATACTTTGCTTTCAGCTTCTCTATCAGCAAATCAAAATCACGTATCAAGCATAAAAAAATTATTAAGTTAAGTTCTTCTTTTCTTGGGAACCTTTGACATAAAGTTTGCTGGTCGCTTAGCCACCCAATTAAAAAACTTTGAAAGTCTTGGATGGGCTTTCAATGCTTCAACAGAATTAAAATGTTGCGCCAGCTCACCTTCAGAAAGCGCCGCGTGAATTTCTTTGTGACAAATATGATGAAGCAAAATAGTCGGGCCCTTCTTTCCTCCTTTAAGTTTTGGGATCAAGTGATGAAGACTTTGCGGCACGTCAGGTGGAATGTTACGTAAACATAATGGGCAAATCGGTATTTGTTTTTCATGCTTTTCCATAAAATTCATTCCTGTTATTCAGTTTTTATTTCGGATAACAAATCAAATACCCTACCTATATAATTAATTATAATTTGATAAGGAATAAGGGCCTTTTATGGAAGATGTACTAATTGTTGGCGGTGGCCCAGCTGGCCTGATGGCAGCAGATTATCTTAGTAAATTAAATTTAAAGATCACCATCGTAGACCAAATGCCAACAATGGGTAGAAAGTTTTTGATGGCTGGCAAATCTGGATTAAATTTAACAAAAGATGAACCGTTGGACGCGTTTTTAAAAAATTTTTCCAATAATAATCCCCAGTTAATTGATGCTTTGAAAAACTTCACCTCATCTGATGTAGCAGACTGGGCAAATTCATTAGGAATTGACCTTTTCACAGGGAGCACAGGAAGGGTTTTCCCCACTCAAATGAAAGCATCACCTTTACTCAGAGCCTGGCTCACTCAATTAGACAAAAGAGGCGTCAAAAGAAGACATAAAAGGCAGGCTATATCTTTAAAGAATGAATCTCTAATTTTCAAAACTGAAAACGGCAACGAAATAATTGCCGCAAAAAGCATTTTATTTTCAATGGGTGGAGCAAGTTGGAAACGTCTTGGATCTGACGGGAATTGGCTCAATTGGTTGACTAGTGTGGAAAATGAAAAATTCAGCGCTTCGAATGTTGGCTTGAAAATAAAGTGGAGCCCACACATAGAAAAGCATTTTGGCCAACCAGTAAAAGCAATCTCCTTAAAAGCAGGCTCAATAAAATCTCAAGGAGAAATTATTATCACTGAAACTGGTATAGAAGGAGGCGGAATATATTCATTGTCACCAGCGCTTAATAAGGGAGAAGAAGTCTTTTTAGATCTTCTTCCAGATTGGAGTGAAAAACGACTTTTTGAAGCCCTGCAAAAGCCAATCGGCAAGTCAAGTTGGTCAAATTATCTCAGAAAAGTATTTAATCTAAATGCTGTAAAACAGGCACTTCTAAGAGAATTCTCTTTAAATTCCCTCTCAAAAGAGCATCTCTCAATTAATCTAAAACACCTTCTTGTTAAGCATGCAGGGCCGGACGATATGGATAAAGCAATATCAACAGCTGGTGGTGTTTGTTTTGATCAATTGGACTCACATTTAATGCTGTATAAAAAGCCCGGGATATTTTTTGCTGGGGAAATGCTTAATTGGGACGCCCCCACTGGAGGCTATTTAATTACCGCTGCCCTTGCTACGGGGCTTTGGTCTGCAAAAGGAATCGAAAAATTTTTGTTAAGATAACCTTTTAATTAATCTTTTTACTGCAGGGCGATCGTAACATAAATTTATATATTCGTTGAAACTTTCGTTCTCCAAAGGGAATTTAGCAGAGCGGGCCCAGCGCCCACAATGGGCTAGAATAATATCAGGAAGCATGAACTCCTCTCCCATTAAAAACTTCCCACGCCGTTCATTCATTATGTTACCTATATTTTTTTGAAACTCCCATTTAAGGCTCGGTTTAATAGCAGCTACCCGCATGTCCTCAGGCAAAATAAAACTATGGCGTGCCGCGCCCCAAAGCATCATATCCACTTCATCAATTATTCTAAAAACCATGGCATCTTGCCGTGCCCGCTCAATAGAACCTCTTGGAAAGCATAGCTGTTCATGTTTATCACCGAGATATGAGATTATAGCAGAACTATCACTAAGAATTTCTTCTCCGTCCATTAAGACCGGAACTTTACCTGACCTATTTAAGTTTTTGACTTCTTGGCTTCCAGGCTTCAAAGAAAAATGTTCATATTCTATCTCTATTTCCTCAAGCATCCATATTACGCGGAATGCTCTACTTTGTGGAATGCCAAATACTTTATACAAAAATTTTTATCCTAATTTTCCAACCAACCAAAAGATTTATTTCCTGATTTTATAGATACTATTATATGGGCAAAGTGAAGTTTTCTGCAATTTGACATTTTAGAATCGGAATAAATTATGCTAAATATAGTGCTATGATTGTTGAAAAACACAAAATAAGGCATGATCAACCTGTCATTAAACAACTTGATGAAACGGCAATAAATCGTATTGCAGCGGGAGAAGTAGTCGAGAGACCTTCCTCAGCTGTAAAAGAACTTATCGAAAATTCAATTGATGCTGGTGCTAAAAGTGTTTCAATTGATATCGCCGACGGAGGGAAAACTTTAATTCGTGTCATAGATGATGGCTGCGGCATGACGCCGACGGATCTTCCTTTGGCAGTATCGCGTCATGCAACATCGAAATTAAGTAATGACGATTTATTTGATATTTCAACATTCGGCTTTAGAGGAGAGGCTTTGCCATCACTAGGTGCTGTCAGCAGATTGAATATAAAAACAAAAGGTATCAAAACTGAGGGCGCAGAACTTACGATCGAAGCTGGTTTAACTTCTAAAGTAAAACCAACTGCGTTAAATCGTGGGTCTGTAATTGAATTGAGAGATTTATTTTACGCTACTCCAGCTCGATTAAAGTTTTTGAGAACTGATCGCACGGAACTCCAGGAAATTAACAAAATTGTAAAGAGTGTGGCAATAGCTTACCCATATATTAGCTTTAAGCTAAGAGATATAAGTGATACCAGAGATCGAATAATTTTCAGTGCAATTGCAGAGTCGGGAAATCTTGATGATGCGCTGAGAAAAAGAATTTCAAAAGTTGTAGATAGCTCTTTCGTTGAAAACTCTTGTGCTATTATAGCCGAACGTGAACATTTTAGATTGTCTGGGTTTGCTGCTCTTCCAACTTTTTCCCGAGGATCAACTAATCTTCAGCACATTTATATAAATCAAAGACCTGTTAAAGATAAAATACTTATTGGGGCCATCAAAGCTGCATATTCAGATTTTCTAGCGAAGGACCGTTATCCAGCTGTTGTACTATTTTTAGAGTGTGCGCCTCATTTGGTTGATGTAAATGTGCACCCATCCAAGTTAGAGGTACGTTTTAGAGAACCTGGTACAGTAAGAGGCCTAGTTATTTCCGCTATTCGACATGCTTTAGCCGAAGCTGGCCATAGAGCTTCTTCCACACTTGCAGATAGTGCATTGGGTGCAATGAGCATGAATAGTGCTGTCCCTAACTCTATGTATCAGATGAATAACAAGAAAAATCGATCAGGAGGTTTTTCTTCAGATGTAGTCATCAAAAAATCTGAAACTGACCAAACAGATAGCTTTGGGACCCTCGGCTTTGGAGAATTAGAAACTCCTTCTAGTAGCATCGCTAATGAGAGCAAGGACGAACGATTATCTCCAAAATTCCCACTTGGAGCAGCTCGCGGACAAGTGCATGAAAATTATATAATTGCACAAACAGAAGATAGTGTCGTGATTGTAGACCAACATGCGGCACACGAAAGGTTAGTTTACGAAAAACTAAAAAAAGAAATGGAAAATAACGGGGTTAAACGGCAAGTTCTTTTAATACCCGAAGTTATTGAAATGTCTAATCCTGATGTTGAACGTTTAATTGTAGAAAAAGATCAACTTCTGAATTCTGGGTTGGCAATTGAAGCATTTGGCGAAAATGCAATCATCGTTCATGAGACGCCAGTCCTTTTAGGGGATTTTGATGTAAAATCGATTATTTTGGATATACTTGATGAATTGTCTAATGATGGTGAAAGTAAAAAATTAGAGGAAGAACTCACTTCAATACTTAGTCGGAAAGCATGTCATGGTTCAATAAGATCAGGCCGTAGACTTAATCAAGAAGAAATGAATGCACTCTTACGTGAAATGGAAATTACACCATATTCTGGACAGTGTAATCATGGCAGACCAACTTATATTGAATTAAAGCTGTCAGATATTGAGAGGTTGTTTGGAAGAACATGACAGAAATGACACTCTCACCACTATTGTTATTTTTAATTCTTACACTAACTATTCTCGTCGTTGCAGCACTGTATTTATCGTTACGAGCGAAGGCAAAATCTATAACCCCTAATGACCCTATCATTGATAATCTGAATCTTTTTGGTGAGAAAATTCAAAAGTTAAGTGAAGGGCAAGAACGCCTGACAGGTGGGCTACAAACTGTCTCTGAAGCACAAGCTAAGGCACAATTATCTTTAATCAATATGATGGAAGAAAGGCTTTCAAAAGTCCAACTGCAAATGAATGAAAACCTGTCGCATTCTTCGCGACGAACAGCACAATCGCTAGGTGATTTACAGCAACGCCTTGCGACCATCGACAAAGCACAAGAAAAAATAACAAAATTATCGGGAGATGTCCTTAGCCTTCAAGATATTTTGTCAAACAAACAAACAAGAGGTGCGTTTGGCGAAATTCAACTTACAGACATAGTTTCAAAAGCTTTGCCCAGTGATGGCTTCGACTTACAAGCAACACTATCTAATGGGAGAAGAGCCGATTGCTTGATTAAATTACCGAACCCGCCAGGACCAATTGTTATCGATAGTAAATTTCCACTGGAGGCCTATGAAGCTCTTAGAAATGCATCCTCTGAGGTAGAGACATCTGCCGCTGTGCGATTGTTCAAAACATCCGTTAGAAAACATATCAAAGATATTTCTGAAAGATATATTATAGAGGGGGAGACTGCAGACGGTGCAATACTATTTTTACCCTCGGAAGCAGTGTATGCAGAATTACATGCAAACTATTCGGAAATTGTCAGAGAAGGTTTTTCTGCAAGAGTTTGGATAGTTTCACCCACAACTTGCATGGCAACACTGAATACAATGCGCGCTATTCTTAAAGATGCACGCATGCGTGAGCAAGCTGGTGCGATCAGAAAAGAATTAACGTCATTGTATCAAGATGTGGATCGCTTGGGAGTAAGAGTAGAAAGCTTAGATCGACATTTTAATCAAGCTGCAAAAGATATTTCGGACATAAAGATAAGTGCTGACAAAGCCGGTCGGAGGGCAAAACGACTGGACAATTTTGATTTTGAAGAAATATCAAATGAAGATTTTGAAAAAGTTATTAAACTCGATGAAGTAAAATAGGGTTTTATTTTAGGCAGGCGTTTGTGGTGAAAGTGCAAGCGGGTTTGTTTTTAATTCTATAATAGCTGGTTTTCCTGCAGATCTAGCTCGCTCAAACGCAGGCAAAAATTCAGCGGTTTTCTCTACAGTTTCGCCAAAACCTCCATATGACCGCGCAAGGGAAGCAAAATCAGGATTCAACATGTTTGTGCCAGAAGTTCTACCAGGATAAGTACGCTCTTGGTGCATCTTTATTGTTCCGTAAACTCCATTATTTGAAATAATTATGATAATGTTAGCTTTATACTGCACTGCTGTACCAAACTCTTGAATAGACATTTGCGCACAACCATCACCAGCCAAACAAACCACCTCAGTATTTGGACGCTCTAATTTAGCGCTGATTGCTGCGGGTATTCCATACCCCATAGATCCAGAAGTTGGGGCTAATTGGGTTTTAAATGATTTATACTGAAAGTACCGATGTAACCAGGCAGCATAATTTCCTGCACCATTTGCCACAATAGCATCTTCTGCAAGGACTTCGTTTAATTGTAAAACTATCTGCTCCATCTTTACTGAACCGGGAGTTGCATACGGCTCTCGCCAAGAATAATAGTTCTTACGTAATGGTGATAAATCTCTGTCTACACTCACTGATTGGTCCAGTGCTGACTCCAAAAAATCAAAACTATTACAAGCTAGAGATATTTCAGGTGTGTACACACGACCTAATTCATCAGGATCTGGATGTACGTGGATTAACGGGTTTGCTGCATTTGGAACTTCCAGCAAACTATAACCACCCGTTGTGTTTTCACCAAGTCTGGCTCCAACACATAAAATTAAATCTGCCGATTTAATATAACTCCCTAATTCTGGGTTAATAGCCAAACCTACATCACCCATGTAATTTGGATGTCTGTTATCCATAAAATCCTGACACCTAAAGGAAGTACCAACGGGAATTGACATGCGTTCAGACAGCTTTTCCAAATTATTTGCGGCTTTTTGGGACCACTTTGACCCACCAACAATACAAAACGGTCGCTTTGCACGAGCAATCTTTTCAATAATCTTTTTAACGGTAGCAAGATGTGCCCCTTGATTTACATCAACAACTGGTTTTGCATCTTTAACTGAACAATCAGCAGATAAAATATCTTCTGGCAGTGCTAAAACAACTGGTCCTGGACGACCAGAACATGCCACACTAAAAGCTCTTGCGATATACTCTGGAATTCGATCAGCTCTATCTATTTCTGCAACCCATTTTGCAAGTGGTTCGAACATTTTTCTGTATTCAATTTCCTGAAAAGCTTCTCGGTCACGCTGATCACTTGCTACTTGACCAATCAAAAGAACCAAGGGGGTGCTGTCCTGAAATGCCACATGCACTCCCGAACATGCATTAGTTGCCCCGGGACCACGTGTAACAAAGGCGACGCCCGGTTTACCTGTCAGTTTTCCATAGGCTTCAGCCATCATAGTTACACCGCCTTCATGACGACCTACTATTGTTTCTATGTTGCTTTCAAACAAGCCATCCAGTGCTGCAAGGTAGCTTTCTCCAGGAATACAAAAAACTCGCTTAACGCCTTGGATTTTGAGTTGATCAATTAGAACTTTTCCACCGTGTCGCATAAAATATTCAATTCACGCTGCTGTGTAATTTCGATAACTTCAATGGGTCCAAGCGCCGCGACGGTTAGTTGCAAAGTTTTCACCGTATCCACCTGAGCGAATATTAAACTTTCTTTGCTTTGGTTCAAAAATTTGAGCATCAATTCCATGTTCGCGAGCATAATCAATAGCAGCCTGTTTTGACCCAAACTTCAGTGTAACCTGTGACTGTGTATCACCGGAAGACGTCCAACCCATCAAAGGATCAATTTCGCTTGTAGTTTCCTGAATAAATTCCAGTACCCAAGATTTAGTTTTGGCAAGACCAGAAGACATAGCCGTTTTAGATGGTTTATAAATTCTCGCACGCATGGACAGACTCCCTTGATCGACCTATATATGCCAGTAAAGCTTATGACTATTCAAGGGTTAAGAACTACCCTTTGATAAGCAAAATAAAATTTTTAATCAAAGTGGACCTATCGTGCAAAGGAAATCAGAAATTTTACTAGAGCATGCGCCAGACGAACCCGTTGGGAGTCGTGAGAAATTAGAAGGCGGCAAAAAGTTCGTTTTGAACACAGAGTTTACCCCTGCAGGAGATCAGCCCAGTGCCATAAAGGAACTTGTTAATGGCATCCTTGCAAATGAACAAGATCAAGTACTCTTGGGAGCGACAGGAACTGGTAAAACTTTCACAATGGCGCATATAATTGAGAGCACTCAAAAACCTGCGATAATATTAGCTCCTAATAAAACTCTAGCAGCTCAATTATATGGTGAATTTAAAGGTTTTTTCCCAGACAATGCTGTTGAATATTTTGTCAGCTACTATGACTATTATCAACCTGAAGCGTACGTGCCAAGGTCTGATACCTATATCGAAAAAGAAAGCCAGATAAATGAGCAGATCGATCGAATGCGCCACTCGGCTACTCGAGCGCTTTTGGAAAGGGATGATGTGGTCATAGTTGCATCAGTTTCTTGCATTTACGGAATAGGCTCAGTTGAAACATATGGCGCGATGACACAAGACCTTAAATCTGGGAATTCATACGATCAAAGGCAAGTTATGGCTGATTTGGTAGCTCAGCAATATCGTCGAAATGATCAAGCTTTTCAAAGAGGGTCTTTTCGGGTAAGGGGTGATGTTTTAGAAATTTTCCCTGCACACTTAGAAGATCGCGCTTGGAGGCTTTCTTTTTTTGGTGAAGAACTGGAAAACATTTTTGAATTTGATCCACTCACAGGTGAAAAAACCAACAGCTTAGAGCGGGTTCGGGTTTATGCTAATTCGCACTACGTGACACCAAAGCCAACAATGCAACAAGCGATGATAGGAATAAAAAAGGAGCTAAGAAAAAGACTGGATAATCTTGTATCAGAGGGAAAACTGCTCGAAGCACAAAGGCTTGAGCAACGGACTAATTTTGATCTTGAAATGTTAGAAGCTACAGGCGTCTGCAACGGTATCGAAAATTATTCAAGATATCTTACAGGAAGGGCCCCAGGAGAACCTCCACCAACTCTATTTGAATTTATACCCGATAACGCCATTGTTTTTGCAGATGAAAGTCATGTTAGCATTCCACAAATTGGAGGAATGTACCGTGGGGACTACAGAAGAAAATTCACTCTGGCAGAACATGGATTTCGCCTTCCGTCATGTATGGATAACCGACCTCTGAAATTTGAGGAATGGGATGCCATGCGACCACAGTCAATTTATGTTTCAGCAACTCCCGGTGGATGGGAATTAGAACAAACGGGCGGTGTATTTACTGAACAAGTTATTAGACCCACCGGGCTTCTTGATCCTGAAGTAGAAATTCGACCAGTAGAAATGCAAGTTGATGACCTTCTAGATGAAGTTAAAAGAGTTGCTCAGAGTGGTTTCAGAACTCTAGTAACAACTCTTACAAAAAGAATGGCGGAAGATCTTACTGAATATTTAAACGAACAGGGTGTACGGGTTCGATATATGCACTCTGATATCGATACTATTGAGCGAATTGAAATACTTCGAGATTTAAGATTAGGTGCTTTTGACGTTCTGGTAGGCATTAATCTTTTGAGAGAAGGTTTAGATATACCAGAATGTGGTTTAGTCGCAATTTTAGATGCTGACAAAGAAGGTTTTCTACGTTCCGAGACATCCCTTATTCAAACTATTGGTAGAGCAGCAAGAAATGAAAATGGAAAAGTCATCATGTATGCTGATCGTATCACTGGATCTATGGAGCGAGCCATTGCAGAAACTGACAGAAGACGTGCCAAGCAAGTACAATATAATCAAGAAAATGGCATTACACCTGAAACCGTGAAGAAAAATGTCGATGACATTTTAGCCGGCCTTTATAAGGGCGATACGGATCAGTCTAGGGTCACAGCAACAATAAAAAAACCAATGGCTGGAGCTAATCTACAAACTGTTCTTGAAGGAATGCGCACAGACATGAGGAAAGCTGCGGAAAATTTAGAATTTGAAGAAGCTGCAAAACTTAGAGATGAAATTCAGCGATTGGAAGCAGTTGATCTAGCTGTGGCAGATGACCCTTTAGCTAGACAAAGTGCCATAGAGGCTATCTCAAATTCAGATAAGCCTAGGTCTACAGCTGGTCGCGGTGGCACTCGCGCTTATAGAGGAAAGAGTAAACCAAAACTAAATTAAAGTCTCGATTAACCTGCAAGCTTCACATTATCTCTATGCGGAAAAGTCACTCGTTTCGATAATACTAACGCCGGAGATTTTCCAAATGCCAGCAACGTTCTTCATAAAATATTTCAGTAGAAAAAGTTTATCGTTTTGATCAGTAATACGTACAATCTGAGAATATCCTTGCGGTGTCTCTTCTAGATTTAAAAATTCAAAATTCTTGTACCGCCAAACCATGGGGTAACCTTTCTTAACCATATTAGAAAAGTTCTCTACTGTACCAAAAATATCTTTTATTCCTGGACTTGCATGAGTGAAAGCCTCAATAAAATTATCTGATGCAAAGGCTCTTAGTTGATCAGAAATTGTACTTTGAATATCGGCTTTTTCGTCCGCAAACAATAATGTGGACATGGAAAGAAAAAAAACAGCTATTAATCGTATCACGACAACCTCCTATTACTCGAGGAGATAAATCAAAAAGTTAGTCCGTCAATCCTTTACAAAGACACCATCTAGAGCTTTTTCAATTAAATCGACCGTTTCTTCTACACCATAAAGTGCAATAAAACCACCAAATCTTGGACCTTGATCAGCGCCCAAAAGGACTTGATATAATGCCTTGAACCAATCTCTCAAGGGATCAAATTTATCCCTTCCACATGCAAAAACTATGGACTGGAGTTCTTCAGCATCTCGATCACCACTGAAGTTTTGCAACATATCACGCAAATCTATCAATGCCTCTTTCTCAGTAGCAGTGGCTAATCTATAAACTTTCTTTGGCTTAACAAAATCATTATAATAAGAGATTGCAAATGACGCAGCTTGATCAAGTTGAGGGTTGTTCTCAGGAGACGCATCTTGTGCGTATTTTTTTATAAATCCCCAAAGTTGTGTCTTATCTTCAGCGTTAGCTACCGCGGCAAGATTTAGTAACATACTGAATGGAACAACCATGTCAGACTTAGGCACGTTATTCCCGTGTATGTGAAAAACTGGATTTGTTGCTTTGGATTTAAAATCTTGCGCCTCATAAGCCCTCAACTGCTGATGATATTCGTCGACAGCTTTGGGGATTACATCAAAATATAAACGCTTAGCTGTTTTTGGTTTTTGATACATGAAGTAACTGAGACTTTCAGGACTTGCATAGGTCAACCACTCATCTATCGATATTCCATTTCCAGAGGACTTTGAAATTTTTTGACCCTGATCGTCCAAAAACAATTCATACGTAAAATGTTCTGGAGGTCTATGGCCCAATATTCTGCAAATACGATCATAAATCGGAGTATTAGTTGAATGATCTTTACCATACATTTCGAAGTCCACTCCAAGAGCAGCCCAACGTGCACCAAAATCTGGCTTCCACTGAAATTTTACGTTGCCACCAGTAACGGGTAGCGTCCAAGATTTACCGTCTTCATCATCAAAAGAAACCGTATAATCAGTCACATTTACTTCTTTAATAGGAACATACAAAACACGCCCATTCTCTGGATGTATTGGTAGAAAAATAGAGTATGTTTTTTTTCTCTCTTCACGCAAAGATTTTAACATGACTTGCATTATATCATCATAACATTCCACTGCTCTTTTTAGAGTTTGATCAAACGCTCCAGATTTGTAAAACTCTGTTGCAGAATAGAAGTCATATTCAAATCCAAAGGTATCAAGAAACCTTCGTAACATCGCATTATTATGGTGACCAAAGCTTTCAAATTTATCAAAAGGATCAGGCACTGAAGTTAATGGCTTTTGGATATAATCCTTTAAAATCTCTTGTTTAGGTACATTACCAGGAACTTTCCTCATGCCATCCAAATCATCTGAAAAACAAACTAATTTAGCAGGAATATCGCTTATTTCACGAAAAGCCCTCATAATCATTGTAGTACGCGCTACTTCTCCAAACGTCCCAATATGAGGTAAACCAGATGGGCCGTAACCCGTTTCGAATAATACATAGCCTTTTTCTGGGGGTGAGTTCTCGTAACGCTTTAATATCCGACGCGCCTCCTCAAATGGCCAAGCTTTTGAAACCATTCCCGTTTCGCGCATTTCAAACATTTTATTCTCCAATTAATTAAATTTAATTTGTTTTACAAAAACTCATGCTTACTATTGCTACAAATCAAATTGGTCAATATTCTGAATTTGAGCTCTTCCAAAGGAGACACGTTATGTCCAGTGAAGTAACGCCGATTTTAACAGCCCAAGATTGCCTGGTGGCAATGATGATGGCAATAGCAATCTCAGACAGTAATATCAGAACAGCAGAATTGGTAAAAATTCAATCAGCAGTAAATAATTTACCCATTTTTGCTGAGTATGATATTGACCGATTAAATATCATTTCTCAGACTGTATTTGATTTGTTTGAGCAAGAAGATGGTTTAGATGCCTTGTTTGGCCTAGTAAGAGATCACTTACCATCGGAACTGAATGAAACTGTATACGCATTGTGTTGTGACGTAGCAGCAGCAGATGGGTTAATTTTTGAGCCTGAGTTAAGGTTACTAGAAGAAATGAGATATGAATTAAATATTGATCGTCTTCACGCAGCCGCAATCGAAAGAGGTTCAAAGGCTCGGCATATGATAATTAACAAATAAAACAATCGTAAATCGGTTGGTTATTTTTTCCTGATATCTGAACTAGAAATGTTCATCAAAGGCATATTTGCGAAGCACCAAACAGGCGAAGTAGAATAAGGCAGGCATCTGCCTGCGTTTGCTGGTATACGGTAGTTTTTATAAATCCTTGCTGCTTTTGAATTTAATCCTGTCTGCCGAGAGTTTGGCCGAGCAAGAACCCCGATCGGGCAACTTTCTATTATCCACCTCCAGTTTTTCCATAAATGAAATTGGGCCAAATTATCTGAGCCCATTAGCCAAACAAATTTTGTTTTAGGGTAATTATGAAAAAAAAAGTCTAATGTTTCCCAAGAATATCGTAGACCTTTTTCAGCCTCTACCGATGAAATAATGATTTTAGGGCTACTAATAATATTTTTTGCACCCGTAACTCTTGAGACAATTGGCTCAGGTGCTTTTGGTTTCAATGGATTGCCAGGACTTATAAGCCAAATTACTTGATCCAAATTGAAATGCTTTGCAGCTTCAAAAGAGAAATTTACGTGTCCCAAATGTGCTGGATCAAATGATCCACCAAATAAACCTATTTTCTTGTTATCTAAAAACATTGAATAGGAATTTCCCCTAGCTCATTTCAGTTATAGTGAAATTTATAATAAATCCTATAAAATCGCCTCTGAATAATTTTACAAGCAATAACAATCTTTAATTCGCAATTTCAGACTAAAAGATTGCTCATCAACTAATGAGAGCGTATCGTTTGTCGAAGTTGTAAATAGTGGAGTAAACAATGGCGGCTTATCAATACGTTTATCATATGCAGGGTGTTTCAAAAACCTACCCAGGTGGTAAAAAATGCTTTGAAAATATTCACCTAAGCTTTTTACCTGGTGTAAAAATAGGCGTCGTTGGAGTTAATGGTGCAGGTAAATCAACTTTAATGAAAATTATGGCAGGTTTAGATAAGGACTTTTCCGGGGAGGCTTGGTCTGCTGAAGGAGCAAAAGTCGGCTATTTACCACAAGAGCCTGAATTAGATTTAACAAAAAATGTGCGCGAAAACGTAATGCTAGGTGTTGCTCCGAAGAAAGAAATTCTCGATCGTTACAACGATTTAGCAATGAATTATTCTGACGATACAGCTGAAGAAATGGCAACGCTTCAGGATAAAATTGATGCAGAAAATTTATGGGATTTAGATAGTCAAATAGACGTGAGCATGGAGGCTCTTCGATGCCCACCTGACGATGCTGACGTAAGCACACTATCGGGGGGTGAAAAGCGCCGTGTAGCGCTCTGTAAGCTTCTGCTTGAAGCTCCAGAAATGCTATTACTTGATGAACCAACAAACCATTTGGATGCAGAAACAATTGCTTGGTTACAACAACATTTAATTGATTATCAGGGCACGATTCTAATTGTAACGCACGATAGATATTTCCTAGATGATATAACTGGATGGATACTAGAATTAGACCGTGGGCGTGGTATTCCATATGAAGGAAATTATTCAAGCTGGTTAGAGCAAAAAGCCAAAAGATTAGAACAAGAATCACGAGAAGACAAAACGCGTCAAAAAACTTTAGAACGTGAATTAGAGTGGATGCGTCAGGGCCAAAAAGCACGTCAGGCCAAACAGAAAGCCAGGATTAATGCTTACAACGATTTAGCATCACAATCCGAACGAGAAAAAATATCCAAAGCTCAAATCGTTATACCAAGTGGACCAAGGTTGGGTGGAAAAGTAATTGAGGTGGAAAATTTAAATAAAGCAATGGGAGATAAACTTCTTATTGAAAATCTTAGTTTTAATTTACCTCCAGGAGGTATTGTTGGCGTGATTGGTCCAAACGGTGCTGGGAAATCAACTCTTTTCAAAGTTCTTACCGGACAGGAGAGTAAAGATTCAGGTTCGGTAACCTATGGTGACACTGTTCAATTATCTTATGTAGACCAATCCAGGGATGATTTAAAAGACGGTGAAACCGTTTGGGAAGCAATTTCGGGTGGGGCTGAAGTTATTGAATTAGGAGATGCTCAAGTAAATTCACGAGCCTATTGTTCTTCATTTAATTTTAAAGGCGGAGACCAGCAAAAGAAAGTTTCTTTGTTATCCGGAGGTGAACGCAACAGAGTACATATGGCTCGCCTTTTGAAATCAGGCGGCAATGTTTTGTTATTAGATGAACCTACAAATGATTTGGATGTCGAAACACTCCGTGCCCTCGAAGACGCACTTGTAGATTTTGCTGGCTGCGCTGTTGTAATCTCCCACGATCGCTTCTTCCTGGATAGGATCTGCACACACATACTCGCGTTCGAAGGTGATGCCCAGGTAGAATGGTTCGAAGGTAATTTTGAAGATTACGAGGAAGACAAAAAAAGGCGGCTTGGTCCAGACGCACTTGAACCTAAAAGGATAAAACATAAAAAATTCACACGCTAAAGAATGCAATGTTTTAGATAAAATAACCCTGCAACATAAGGAATACAAAAATGCAATTTGCAACCTTCCACGATTTAGAAGACCAAAGTGTTTTTATCACTGGAGGGGGATCTGGCATTGGAGCAGATTTAACTAAGGGTTTCTTATCGCAGGGTGCTAAAGTAACCTTCGTTCAAAGATCTAACCCAGAAAAATTTCTGGCTGAGTGTGAAGGTAAATATAAATATGAGCCAACCTTTATAAAGTGTGATGTGAGCCATATAGAAGAATTAAAAATTGCTTTACAGACAACTGCAAAAGAACAAGGTGCAGTCACTGTCTTGGTCAACAATGCAGCTAACGATACACGCCATACACTGGATGAGTTTACTCCAGAGCAGTGGGATCAAACGTTGGAAGTAAACTTGAAACCGCATTTTTTTGCAGCACAAGAAGTGGTTAAAGGAATGAAAATTAGCGGTGGAGGATCGATCATCAACTTTTCGTCAATTTCCTACATGATGGGGAATGAAGGATATCCAGCGTATGCAACTGCCAAGTCTGCTATTACAGGTTTGACTCGCTCTTTGGCGCGGGAGTTAGGTCCTCATAGCATTCGTGTAAATGCAATTATGCCGGGTTGGGTTTTAACAAAAAGACAGATGAAATTATGGGCAACAGAAGAAGGACTATCAAAACATTTAGATCGGCAATGCCTCAAAGAGCATCTATCTGGATCTGATATTGTGGGAGGCACTTTATTTTTGGCTTCTGGCACCTCAAAAATGATGACCTCCCAAGCACTCGTTATAGACGGTGGTGTAGTAGTTACTGGATGAGTAAGTTGAAAGATATTTCTTGGATTGCTGCTGACTGGGGCACATCTAATTTACGTGTCTGGGCCCTAGATCAAAATGGAAATATTGTAAAAACTATAAACCAGGGTAAAGGTATGTCTGCACTTTTACCAAATGAATTTGAACCATATTTTATGGGACTTATTGAAAAATGGCTTCCTGAAAAAACTGAAATGGAATGTCCTGTAGTTATTTGTGGCATGGCAGGAGCAAAAACAGGATGGAAAGAAGCATCATATATGGAAGCACCCTGCTCTCCCATAAATCCTGACAAAACGACCTTGGTTCAGACAATGGATCAACGCATTTCTGTCAGAATCCTACCAGGTATCATGCAGGCATCACCATCAGATGTAATGCGCGGTGAGGAGACACAAATTGCTGGTTACTTATCAAAAAAACCAAATTTTGACGGAGTTATTTGTCTTCCAGGAACCCATACAAAATGGGTTCACATAAGTGCTGGTGAAATAATAAGTTTCAGAACATTTATGACAGGTGAAATTTTTCAATTATTGTCTGAGTATTCTATCTTAAAAAATTCTGTGAAAAGCGATAAGATTGATACGGACTCCTTTTTACAAGCTTTCGAAGATACATATTCAAATCCTGCTCTTCTTTCTTCCAAGCTTTTTGGAATCCGCGCTACAGATCTCTTAGAAAATATTCCTTCTAAATTGCTTAAAGCAAAGCTGTCTGGATATCTGATCGGATCTGAATTAGCGGGTTCAAAAAGCTATTGGTTGGGTCGAGATATAGTTATGATAGGAAATGACAACTTATGCGATTTATACGAAAAAGCACTCAAAAAATTAGGTTTAAATATCTCTTTGGAAAACACACAAGACATAACTCTAAACGGTCTGAAACAAGCATATTTTAATAGGTAAAATCTATGACTAAAAATCGTGAATTGATAGCAATTCTAAGAGGCTTAACGACCGATAGGTGCATCAGAGTAAGTGAAATTTTGATAGCTGCGGGATTTAATAAGCTAGAAGTACCTCTAAATTCTCCTAAGCCACTAGATACAATTCTAGCTATGCAAGAAAAATTTGGATCTTCAGTAATAATCGGTGCTGGGACAGTCACAAAAGTCAGTGAGGTGAACAATCTTTCAGGTTTGGGCTGTCAGATGATTGTGTCGCCCAATACAGATAAAGATGTAATTAAAGCAACTAAAGACAAAGGCATGCTTTCATTTCCTGGTGTGTTAACGCCATCTGATTGCTTTTCAGCAATTAATTCTGGAGCAGACGCCCTTAAAATTTTTCCGGCTTTTAAACTTGGGGTTGATGGCTTCAAAGCTGTGAAAGCTGTTTTGCCAAGTGATGTTAAAACTTATGGTGTGGGCGGTATTAATGAAAATCATTTCCATGAATGGTTATTAGCGGGTCTAACGGGATTTGGAATTGGATCTAATCTATTTCATCCATCTATGAATGATGATGATATTAAAACTACAGCAAAAAAAATCGTAATAGAATACGATAGCTGGTTTGCTCAAAGATGATGAAAATTTTCGATAAAACGAAATGTAAATTGGGAGAAGGCCCCTTGTGGCATCCAATTCGTCAGGAACTTTTTTGGTTCGATATACTGTCCTCAAAAATGTTTCACAAAAAAACCCCTGAACAACAACCCATCGTACACGAATTCAATAGAATGGTATCAGCAGCTGGCTGGGTCAATAAAAACGTTCTTCTGATAGCCTCTGAAACCAATTTATTTTTGTACGATTTGAATACAAGAGTAGAAAAACACCTTATTGATTTGGAGAAAGACAATCTTAAAACACGATCAAACGATGGAAGGTCTGACCCATGGGGCGGTTTTTGGATTGGAACAATGGGGAAAAATTGTGAACCAGATGCTGGGGCTATTTATCGATATTTTGAAGGTAAATTAAAACTAATAATTTCCAAAGTTACTATCAGCAATTCAATCTGTTTCTCTATCGACAAAAAATATTGTTATTTTTCTGATACAGCCAAGAAAAATATTATGCGTATAAAATTAGACAGCGACAACGGCAGCCCCATTAAAAATTCTGAAATTTTTATTGATTTAGCCGATGAAGTCATTGCACCAGATGGATCAGTCGTGGATGGGTCAGGAAATATATGGAATGCGCAGTGGGGATCATCACGAGTAGCTAGATATGATTTATATGGAAATTTTCGAGAACAAGTGTCAGTGCAAGCATCCCAAACCTCTTGTCCAGCCTTTGGTGGAGCAAATCTTTCGACACTGTTTGTGACAAGCGCAAATGAAGGTGTAGAAGAGAAATTTTCAGGCTGTACTTTTTATTGTGATACACAATTTACAGGTCAGCAGGAGAATCGCGTAATAATTACTCAGCAATAAAAATAGATTGACGAAACTAGGCAAAACTTATGTTTGTATATGGAAAAATGCCCAATGGAGACGATGTTTTCCAAATCACTCTCGAAAGTAATGACCTTCAGCTTAAAGTGCTAAGTTTGGGTGCCATCATTCAGGATCTCCGAATGAAAAATATAAAACATCCTCTGGTACTTGGATATCCAAAATTGGAGCCTTATTTCGAAAATTCGGGCAAATTAGGCGCTATAGTTGGCAGATATGCCAACAGAATTGCTAACGGAACAGCAATTATTGAGGGCAAAATTTATTCCTTTGATAAGAACCAAAACAAAACTCACACTTTGCATGGAGGGTCAGACGGATCAGCTGTTAGGAATTGGAAAATTGTTCAGTACAATAAATCTATGGTGACATTTCTTGACAAACTTCCAGACGGGCACATGGGATTCCCAGGAAACCTAACGGTTGAAACCACTTACAAAGTAGCCCAATCTACAATTGATATTGTTATAGAAGCAAGCACAGACAAAACAACATTATGTAATTTTACTAATCACAGTTACTTTAATTTGGATGGTACAAAAAACATAGCAAACCACCAATTGATGGTGGAATGTGATAAGGTGCTTCCGGTTGATGAAAATGGAATACCAATTTCTGGGCCCATTTTTGCGAAAGATTTAGATTTAGACTTCAAAACTGGTCGGACATTAAATAACAACGGCAACCCAATTGAGGTTGATCATAATTTTTGCATTTCAAATACTAGGCAAAATCTGAGAAGAAACGCCTTTGTTACTGCAAAAAACATTTCGCTTGAACTATTTTCAACCGAACCTGGTCTTCAGGTCTATACAGGCAAAGGGTTAAATAGTGGAAATGAAAAAATCTGGGGTAAATATCCATATAGAGAATTCGCCGGAATCGCTCTTGAACCACAAATTTGGCCAGACGCACCAAATCAAATAGACTTTCCTAATCCTTTATTGCAGCCAGGTGATAAGTATAAACATCACACGAGGCTTAAATTCAGTAGAACCAAAATTTAAAGGACACTGTGTTAGTGGCGGCCCCTGAAGGACTCGAACCCTCAACCTGCCGATTAGAAGTCGGCTGCTCTATCCAGTTGAGCTAAGGAGCCACACGGCCTCTCTAAAGCTAAAAACAGCTAAGTTCAAAGGTAAAATAAAATTATTTTTTTACGCCTGGTATAGCTTTCAAATATTTAGCTATTGAAAGCCTATCTTCTTCTGTAAGCCTAGATGTATTTTTTATAACATCAACCATATGTCCACCTGCCACATCAAAATCTGGAGTGAAACCACTCGTTAAATATTCAACTATTTCCTCCTCACTCCAGTTTAATTTTGCTGGGGTAATGTTTGGTATTATCCCTTTTCCAGCGGGGTTCTTTGCCCCACCAAGCCAATATTCATATTGTAAACCACCAATAAGGTTTCTTGATGTGTGACACTCACCACAATGAGCAAGTGTTTCTACTAAATATGCCCCCCTTTCAACCGTCGGATCTGAAGAAATTAATTTTACGGTAGGCTCAGAATTATTCAATAATTTCCAAAATGCTAAGGGCCTCCTCCAACGAATGTAAATTGGAAGATCATGATCAATTGACGGTTTGGAACTTTCTGGAATGGATCTAAAATATACCCATAGATCTGCAATATCTTGATCTGTCATATTAGCATATGCAGTATAGGGAAAAGATGGGTAGTAATGTTTTCCTTCCGGCGAAACTCCATGACGTACCGCATTTACAAAATCTTTCTCAGACCAAGCACCTATCCCATGTACTTTATCCATCGAAATATTTGGCGCGTAGAACGTACCAAATGGAGACGGAAAGGCACGACCACCTGTCAGTACTAACTTCTCTTCGTCTGTGGTGTCTGGACTAGAATGACAACTGGCACAACCTGATGCATTAAAAATATATTCGCCCTTTTTTAAACTGCCTTGATAATTCTCAACAGAAGAAAACTCCGGTATGTTTTCTGAAGTTATTACTGAAAACGCCAATATTAAAATTACAGCGAAAGTACTTAAAGCAATTATTTTCAAAAGATCCTCAACTTAATATAGGTATTTGCAAAACTTTCGTTACTATAGAGATATACATTGTTCACAAATTTAGAGCATCAGCAGTGAAAGAAAACCTTAAAAAAATAAAAGTAGATGACAATTTAGGGATTATCTTATCCGATGGCTGTAGACTATCTGCTCGTACTTGGATGCCAGAAAATGCCTATGACTCTCCGGTGCCCGTAATACTAGAGTATTTACCATACCGGAAACGAGACGGTACAATTGCAAGAGATGAATTAACCCACCCATATTTTGCAAAAAACGGCTATGCGTCTGTTCGTGTAGATATTCGAGGTAATGGCGATAGCCAAGGAACCATGGCAGACGAATACACACCACAGGAATTAAGTGATGCCGTGGAAGTAATTAATTGGTTAGCAAAACAACCATGGTGTTCAGGAACTGTTGGCATGATGGGGATAAGCTGGGGTGGCTTCAATGCCCTTCAAGTTGCAGCTCTTCAACCTAAGCCACTGAAAGCTATCATCACTTTATGCTCTACAGTGGATAGGTACGCAGATGATATTCACTATAAGGGTGGATGTTTATTAAATGAAAATCTTGGTTGGGGCTCGACCATGTGGGCCTACTCTTCACGACCGCCAGACCCTGATTTGGTGGGCGATTCTTGGAGAGATATGTGGCGAGAGAGATTAGAGGCTGAACCGTTTCTCCCTATTGAGTGGCTTAAACATCAAAGGAGAGATGATTATTGGAAACATGGATCTGTCTGTGAAGATTATTCGAAAATTAAAGCGGCTACTTTAGCAATTGGTGGATGGGGAGATGCTTATAAGAATACAGTATCACATCTTGTTGAAAATTTGTCTTGTCCCGTTAAAGGCATAGTAGGTCCGTGGGTACATAAATATCCACACTTCGCAGTCCCAGGACCAAGAATTGATTTTTTACATGAAGCATTAAGATGGTGGGACCGTTGGCTTAAAAACAAAAATACAGGAGTTGAAGACGATCCAGCATACACAGTTTATCTCATGGATGGTGTCAAGCCTAAGACTTCTTATAAGTACAGAAACGGTCAGTGGATTAGCTTTCAAGATTGGCCAAAACAATCTTCAAACAAAACATTGTATCTAAATGATAAATCAGAATTGGCAGAAGAAAAAACTAATATAAATAAAATGATATCATCACCACAAACATGCGGACTTGATAGTGGAGAATACTGTGCAATTTGGCTTGGCCCTGAGCTGCCTGGCGATCAACGCATAGACGACGCACAGTCCGCTTGCTTTACAACCGGCGAATTGAGCAACCAATTAGACATCGTGGGAGCTCCAAAAGTAAAATTGAAACTGAGATCATCGACTTGTACTGCCCAAATTGCAGTTCGATTGAATCATATCCACCCGGATGGGTCATCAACAAGAATAACCTATGGGGTTTTTAATCTTGGACATGTTGACGGTCATGACACGCCAAGACGCCTTGAAAAGGATGAAACTATTTCAATTGTCTTTGATTTAGATCAGATAGCCTATCGCATTTTTAAAGGTCATAAAATTAGACTATCTATTTCAAATTCATATTGGCCACTTTTATGGCCTACACCAGATAAAAGTGAAATTGAGATTGTTGAAGGAAGCATTGAAATACCTGTTATCAACGGCAGTATTGAAAACACGCGCAATTTTTTACCAGAAAAGACAGACGAACCTTGGAAAACTGAAACACTAAGAGAAGCTTCAAACTCTAGAAAAGTAACTCGCGATATTGGATCAGATGACTCAATATTGGAGATCATCGATGACTTTGGGTTGGTTCGTGATTTGAAACATGGTCTAGAAATTGGATCTATAGCAAGAGAATGGTGGTCAATTCATCCCGATGATCCTCTCTCAGCTGAAGGCAAAACTCACTGGACAGAAGAGAGAAGTCGCGGAGCATGGAAAACACGCACAGAAACATATGCCAAGATGAACAGTGACGCAGAGAATTTCTATATTTACGCAAAACTGGAAGCCTATGAGAATGAAATACTATTCTTTGAGAAGGAAATATCAGAAACCATAAGCCGAGATTCACACTAATTCAGGAAAAATTTGTCCTGAAAACAACAAAAAATTTAAATTTCACTTGCTTTTTGGTTCAACCATTTTGCATGATTGGAGAGATATAACGATAACACACAGGGAGTCGTAAATAACATGAGTAAATTAGAGTATAGAGCCATGCAAGAGCTCAAATACAGAAGCGGCCAAATTGATCGGCGAACTTTTGTAAGATCACTACTTGCAACTGGTGTAGCATTACCTTCAGCATTGTCACTGGCTGGTCAAGTTGCTGCATCTACACCAAAAAGCGGTGGCCGTTTTCGTATGGGCCTTGGCCATGGATCCACAACAGATACGTTGGACTCGGCAACTTCGGAAAACCACTTCACTCTCGTTAATGGATATACTTTCGGAAACCATCTAACTGAAGTGAGCAACACTGGTGAACTTATACCAGAGTTGGCTGAAAGCTTTGAGTCTGATGATGCTCAAAAGTGGGTTTTCAATCTTAGACAGGGGGTTGAATTCCATAATGGAAAAACAATGACTTCCGAAGATGTAGTGGCAAGCTACAATCACCACATGGGAGAAGACTCAACATCTGCAGCGAAGGGTCTTCTGACTCAGGTTAAATCCTTAAAAGCAGATGGAAAGAATAAAGTAATTTTTGAATTAGAAAATCCTAATGCAGACTTTCCATTTATTGTGAGTGATTACCACATATCAATTAGACCTGCAGGAGATATGGCTTCAGGCGTGGGTACTGGCGGTTATATTCTTCAATCGTTCGAACCAGGCGTAAAATCGGTCCTGAAGAAGAATCCAAACTATTGGAAAGAAGGAAAAGCACATTTTGACGAAGTAGAATTGATCTCAATTATTGATCCAACCGCGCGGCAAAACGCCCTAACATCAGGCGATATTGACGCAATGGATCGGGTAGACTTGAAAACAGTTAATCTCTTCAAGCGAAATAAAGATATTTACATTTGGGATGCTACAGGTACAGCACATTATACCTTCCCAATGAGATTAAGTGTGGCACCGTTTGATAATTATGATCTCAGAATGGCGCTTAAGTGGTCAATAAAGCGTCAGGAATTAGTTGATAAAATCTTATTAGGCTATGGTGCGATCGGAAACGACCACCCAATTTCTACTGCAAACAGATACCATAATGCAGAGCTACCGCAGAGGGAGTTTGATGCGGATAAAGCTGCTTATCATTATAAAAAATCTGGGCACTCAGGAAAAATTCAGCTCTCCGCAGCCGACGCTGCTTTTGCTGGAGCAGTTGACGCTGCCCAACTTATGGCAGCTTCCGCAGCCGAGGCTGGTATGGAAATTGAAGTCATTAGAGAGCCTAAGGACGGCTACTGGTCTAACGTTTGGAACAACGACGCCAAAGGATGGTGTGCATGTTACTGGGGTGGAAGGCCAACTGAAGATTGGATGTTCTCTGCCGCCTACACTGACGATACCGAGTGGAATGATACAGCTTGGAAGACCACTGATGCAGCAGTTAAGTTCAACAAGCTAGTTAAAGAAGCACGGGCTGAGTTAGACGACAATAAACGTCGAGAACTATATTATGAGTGCCAACGTCTAATATACGATGATGGCGGTACAATATGTCCGATCTTTAATAGCTACGTAAGCGCCAACTCAAAAGCGATAGCAACAGATGAAAATATCGCTGCTAACTGGGATAGCGACGGCGCTAAGTGCGTCGAACGCTGGTGGTTCGCTTAAGTATAAAAAATAACTAAATCTATGGGCCCTTTGTTAGGGCCCATATTTATTTTTCAAATAAGGTTATATTAAGTGCATCCCGTTTTACAGACTGTTCTTGGGCGACTTGGCTTGGGACTAGCAACACTCTTTGTCGTTTCTCTTATTATCTTCTCCGCCATCGAAATGCTTCCAGGAGATTTTGGGCAAGCTATATTAGGGCAAGCCGCTACTGAAGAAACCGTTGCGGCATTCAGGAGAGAGTTAGGCTTAGATGAGCCTCCCTATGTGAGATATTTGCAATGGGTCGGCGGTGCTATCCAAGGAGACTTAGGGACATCCTTTTCTGGCCGTAACGCATCTGGAACAGATAGATCTAGAGAAGTCATCGACTTAATCGCTCCTCGCCTTTGGAATACTCTATTCTTAGCTAGTGTTACAGCAATTATTGCGGTACCAGTTTCTCTGTTTTTAGGCATCACCAGTGCTTTGTATCGCAATTCTGTTTATGACCGAACAATCAATACAACCACATTAACCACGATATCTTTTCCTGAATTTTTCGTAGCATACATTTTGATTTTATTATTGGCATCTCTTTATCCAATATTCCCATCTCTTGCCAATGTTGATGCCTCAACTCCGTTGAGCGAGCGATTATATAGAAGTGCTCTGCCTGCCTTTACACTCACACTTGTGATTGTTGCGCACATGATGAGAATGACCCGAGCTGCGATTATTAATCTTTTGGCTAGCCCATACATACAAATGGCCAGATTATCGGGAGCATCACAAACCGAAGTAATACTTAAGCATGCCCTACCCAATGCTTGGGCACCTATTGCTACGGTAATTGCCTTTAACTTAGCCTACTTGGTTGTTGGAGTCGTCGTTGTAGAAGTTGTATTTGTTTATCCTGGAGTTGGTCAATTGATGGTTGATGCCGTCACCAGCAGAGATATTCCGGTTGTGCAGGGATGTGCCCTGATATTTGCCGTCACATACATTTTATTAAATTTAATCGCTGATATTATCGGAATTATAACAAACCCTAGGTTGCTTCACCCAAAATGACACAAGAAAAAAATACATACTCGGCAGCTGGTGAAGTTGGTTCCGTTCTTGAAAAACGGACTTTTTGGGCGCGAGCAAAAATAGAATTATCAAAATCACCCTGGACGGCCCGCTTCGGACTTTTGGTAATATTCATATACGCAGTTTTAGCGATATTCGCACCAATATTTGCTCCATACGGAGAAGCAGAAGTTTTTCCAGAACCTTATGCCGCTTGGAGTTCAGAGCATATATTCGGTACTGATCAAATCGGGCGTGATATATTTTCGCGTATGATATATGGGGCTCGTAATACAGTTGGAATAGCCGTAGCCACAACATTATTAGCTTTCCTTATTGGTGGAGCGCTAGGCCTTGCTGCAGCAATTAATCGATCATACATCGATCAACTTCTGAGTAGAGCTGTCGATGTTTTAATGGCAATTCCCAGCCTTATATTTGCACTTGTTTTATTATCAATTTTTGGATCAACGGTTACTAATTTAATCATCATTATAGCCGTACTGGATTCCACACGCGTCTTCCGCCTAACAAGAGCTGTCGCCGTAAATGTCGTGGTGATGGATTATGTTGAAGCTGCCCAATTACGTGGTGAGGGTTTAGGCTGGATTATGCGAAAAGAAATTTTACCAAACATCATGCCGCCTTTAATTGCTGAGTTTGGGCTAAGGTTTTGTTTTGTGTTCCTAACTATCGCAGCTCTTTCTTTCCTTGGTGTCGGAATACAGCCGCCCACTGCTGACTGGGGATCGATGGTTCGTGATAATGCGTCTTTGATAATGTTTGCCCAATATGATTTAAAAGCTGGCCTAACACCACTTTTGCCAGCAGCCGCGATCGCACTTCTTACCGTAGCTATAAATTTTGTTGTGGATTGGTTTTTGCACAAAACAAGTGGAATACGCGATGAGCAGTAAAAATCAAAAAGCCGACCCACTTATCCAAATCAATAACCTTAAGATAGAGGGTTTTTCTGACGAACAGTGGCACCCTATCATAAAAGGCGTAAACCTTACGTTAAAGCGAGGGCAAGTAATGGGCCTTATTGGGGAGTCAGGTGCTGGCAAATCCACACTTGGTTTAGCGGCAATGGGGTATACTCAGCCAGGTTGCAGAATAACCGATGGGGAAATCATATTTGACGGGACTGATCTGGCGCAGCTTAATGACAGTGCTAAACAGCAATATTGGGGTAATAGGATGACGTACGTTGCTCAATCGGCGGCCGCATCTTTTAATCCTGCACATCGTTTAATTGATCAAACGACAGCCTCGGCCATACGATTTAAAATAAAAAATGAAAGTGATGCAAAAAAAGACGCAAAAAGACTGTATGAAGCATTAAATCTTCCAAATCCAGAGAGCATAGGAGATCGGTATCCTCACCAGGTGTCTGGTGGACAATTACAACGGGTGATGACGGCTATGGCCATGTCACCAAGACCAGATCTCATAGTATTTGACGAACCTACGACTGCTTTAGATGTTACAACTCAAGTCGAAGTGCTGACTGCTATGAAAAGTATAGTGGAAGAGTTTAACACAGCTGCGATATATATAACTCACGATTTGGCTGTCGTCGCACAAATGGCAGACGTAATAAAGGTGCTAAGGTATGGCAATGAAATCGAAGAAGCAGAAACTCGCAAAATGCTCACCGCCCCCGAACAGGATTACACAAAATCACTTTGGTCGGTCCGATCTTTAGAAAAAAAGCCAGCAAAAGTACAAGAACCTATTCTAGAAATTCAGAATATCGATGCGGCTTATGGAAAATTTAAGGTTTTACATGATGTAAACATCTCTGTGCCCAGAGGATCTACTGTTGCAGTGGTTGGAGAGTCTGGCTCTGGAAAATCAACAACTGCGCGAGTGATAACAGGTCTGTTACCTCAATTGGCGGGCGAAATAAAATTTGATGGACAAATTCTTCCAAAACGCCTTGAAGATAGAACCAAAGAACAGAAAAGAATTATCCAAATGATTTACCAGATGGCAGATACGGCCATGAATCCCAGACAAACAGTCCGAGAAATAATTGGAAGACCCCTGGAGTTCTATTTAAACTTGAAAGGCAGAGAAAAAGAAAAACGCATTTTAGAACTTTTAGATATGATTGAGTTAGATGATCAATTCATAGATCGTTTGCCCAGTGAGCTGTCAGGTGGTCAAAAACAACGTATATGTATAGCTAGAGCGCTAGCGGCAAATCCTAAGTTCATAATTTGTGATGAAGTAACTTCCGCCTTAGATCAAATTGTGCAGGAAGGGATTCTTAAGCTCCTAATGCGACTGCAAAAAGAATTAAATCTGACCTACTTATTCATCACACACGACATATCCACTGTACGCGCCATATCAGATGAAGTCGTAGTTATGAACCTAGGTGAAGTCGTCGAGCAGGGTCTTAAGGCAGATGTGTTTAGTCCTCCTCATCCGGATTATACAGAACTATTACTTTCATCGGTACCAGAAATGGACCCTGACTGGTTAAAAAACTTAAATGAAAGAAGAAATAGTTGATCACAAGAAATAAAAATTGATCATAATTAAAATTAATGAAATTTCCATAAAAAATAGATTAGCCCTTGAACACTCTAATGCTCCATCGTAAATAGTGCTGTGTTGCTGGGATGTAGCCAAGTGGTAAGGCAACTGTTTTTGGTACAGTGTATCGTAGGTTCGAATCCTACCATCCCAGCCATAACATAAACTGAAAACATAATATTTAGATTTTCATGAAAAAAATATTTTCAACTATTGTTCTTGTTTTAATAGTAGCAACGCCAGCCAAGTCTGAATTTGCTATTCTCGGTTTTGGGAAAGAAAGTTGTAGCACTATGGTTTTGAACACGAGTACTGGCTCTCAAATGGACCAAGTATATCAATTTGCTTATACCGCTTACATTCTGGGCTTTTTTACCGGGGTAAACGCTATGGAGAGCAAGTCTACAGGTTTGAAAGAAATAGATACACTTTTCAAGTCTACACGCGAATATTGTGAAAAACACCCGTCGGATAATATCTTCGATGCCGTTACTAGACTATTAAGCCAAATAAGAAATTAGTGAAGATTATCAACTCACAGAGTAAGCTATCTTATATCTCGTCTTTGCTGTGAATATTTGCCGCAAAAAATTTTCTTTATTCAAATATTTCAGCTGATAGGCTATTTTATATTGGACGAAAAATAGAATTGATATCAGAGAGGTACATTATGGTAGAGAATTTTGGCGGCAGTACTTTATATTTAATACTTTATATAATTCAACTTCTAGGGCTTAGCTTTTATAGTTACTTGGTATTATTCAATCCAAAGAAAATTATAAACGATTACCAAGTTGGTGACGGCGCAATTGCGCCAATAAGACTAATAGGATCTTTTATTGTTCCAATAGTTTTAATCGGAATATATTTGCTTTTCACTTCCATAGAAGGTGCATGGATATATTTTGTTTTTGGATTTTTAACATCATTATACCAATTAACTTATGATTTAGGCACAAGATACGGCATAATTGATAAGGGCTACACGGTAATTAACAAAACAGAAGACACAATACTTTCAATAGTATTTGTCGTTGTCAACGTTGTGTTAATTTACGGGCTACAAGACAAAATATATGGTTGAAAATTTTGTGATGGCTGTTTTTTCCAAGCAGCCATCTGACTTAGCAAATTTTTAAATTTTGCTATCTACTGTCGCTACAATTTTATAGTCCCAAATGATTTAGCAACTTAGATTAGCCAATCAATATTAAATTTCAAACTAACTCAGATCTGAGGATAAGAAATGGCAAATACTGAAAAGGTGCGTGAATTACAATCAAAAGTTATGCGAGATATAGCTGCTGGAGCAATAATTCCTATAATGATGATTGGCGACGATTTAGATTTATTTGAAAAACTATACAAACTTGGACCATGTTCATCCGAAAATTTCTCTAAAAGAATAAACTTGGACCACCGCTACATACGTGAATGGCTACTAGCCCTAAGTGCCGCGGGCTACATCACTTATGATATTGATACTGAATTTTTCAGTATGTCAGATGAACAATATAGTGTTTTAGGAGATGAAAATAGCTCTTCTTTAATGATAGGTGGTTTTGAAAATTTAGTAGGAGCTGTTCATAACTACGAAATAATCAAACAAAATTTCAAAACAGGTGAAGGAACAGAATGGGGTTCGCTTCACCCTTGTTGTTTGTCAGGTTCAGCTCGCTTTTTTAAACCTGCGTATTCTATTTTTCTTTTAAATAAATGGCTGCCTAGTATAGAAGGTGCGATTGAAACTCTGAAAAATGGAGGTAGCTTTGCTGACATTGGGTGTGGCTTTGGTCATTCTACCACAATGATTGCTGAAGCATTTCCAGAGTCATTAGTAACGGGAATTGATCCACACGAACAGTCAATAATCGAAGCTCAAAAAATAGCTAAAAAAAAGAATTTGGAGAATTTATCTTATGAAATTAGTACTGCAGAGTCCTACACAGGAGAGTACGACATAATTTCATTTTTTGATTGTCTCCACGATATGGGGGATCCATTAGCAGCGGTTAGTTACGCCAAGACAAAATTAAAAGCCGGAGGGACTTTAATGATTATTGAACCTTTTGCAAACGATGAAGTTTCCCAAAATTTTAATCTGATAGGTCAAATGTATTACTCCTTTTCTACGATAGCCTGCATACCCGCATCAAAATCCCAAGATGTGGGTATGGCTTTAGGTGCTCAAGCAGGTCTTGGAAAGTTAACAAGTATTTTAAATCAAGGTGGTTTTTCAAAAGTAGAAATGACCTATAAGACAGCTTCTAATATGGTTATTGAAGCGCGAATTTAGGCAAATTTTAGCATGGCTGATAGCGGAGCAGAAAAATCAAATTTGATAAAAGAAGTAATCAATATAATTATCGGCGGTGCTCTAGTTGGATTATTCAGCCTTTTTCTTTTACCTACTAAAGCGATCGAGTATTGGTGGTTGGTTTGGATTGTTTCATCAACTAGTGTTTTAGTTTGGAAATTAATAAGAAAACGGGTCAATCTTAGCCAAAAAAAATAGGAAAATCAGAAATTCTAGCTTACATGGCTTCAATAAATTTAAGGGGATTAATCGACAAACTTTACATAGTATTTATAAAATACCCAAAAATTAATTTTTTGAAATATCACCTAAATTTCTATTACTACAATCCGCAACTAACTTCATTTTCTTTTTAGCTGCAGCGGCATTACCAGAGAAAGTCACATGTTTAACCGATGGTGATAGTTGCAATTGTATCGATGATTTTGTTTTTGTTGGTAATTTTGCAATACCATTTATAAACATAGCACTTTTGCCAGTTTCCAAATCACGAACAACAAAATATTTAGAGTCAAGCTGGCACTTATTCACTAAATTGACTTCAGCAATTATTTCCTTACCTGAACCAAATAGCCAGGAAAACATACCCTCAGACTTGGCAGTGGTGCCAAACAAAGTTATCGAAATTAAAATTAGTAGCCTCATTAAAGCCCCAAATGTTTGTTTCAGAATAGACAATAAGGCAAATCATTCAATGTTTTTGCTTTAGAATACCCAGCACAAATTTAATAAAAAAATGTAGAAACGGTGGCCGAAATGTTTTTTGTAAATATAAAAAATAATGTTTTGGTGGAGCCTAGGGGGATCGAACCCCTGACCTCTACAATGCCATTGTAGCGCTCTCCCAGCTGAGCTAAGGCCCCTTCTTCGATGAATTTAGTTTATAAATTTAACAAATGAAAACAATTTAATTTAAACAAATTAACTATCATCTTCGCTTGGCATATCGGCAATTTCCTCTAGAGGAACATTATCATCATCATCGTCCTCATCAAGCAAATCATCACCAAGATCTACGTCTACATCTTCATCGTCCAATACAACGTCATCCGCATCCAAGTCAGCGGCCTTATTTCCTTTGGACGACATATCCTCAGCATCAGCAGCGATCATTCTAGTTTTTGAAGTATCCAGCTCAACAACTTCACCAGTATATGGGCTTACAATTGGATCCTTGTTTAGATCATAGAATCTTTTGCCTGTAGTAGGACAAATTCTCTTAACACCCCATTCTTCTTTGGGCATCTTTATTCCCTTCATCAAAAAATCTTTAAACCAGTTTGCGCCAACTGCCATATCACGGCGCATATGTCAAAGGCTTTGCTTAAATTATATTGATAAGTTAGGTAAATTATTAGGGTATGATATTATGAAAAAGATTTTTCTTAATGATGAACCAAACTTAGAAATTTTTCTTCGGCGAAATAGCAATTCACGAAGGATGTCGCTTCGCATAAGTGCTTTAGATGGGAAAATTACATTAACAGGCCCTAGAAATCTCAATTTAGAAGAATTTAAGAAGTTTGCAGAGAGTAAAAAATCCTGGCTAAAGTCTACGATAAATTCTTTCGATACACCAATTTTTGTGTCAGAGGGAGCTAAAATACCAATCTTAGGTAACAAGACCTTAATTTCCTTAAGTGACGTAAAAAAGCCGAAAAAAGAAGGAAGTATTTTATACGTAAATTCCCACAAAGCTGTTGCAAGCCAAGTCAAAAAATATCTAACCGAAATTTGCAAAATCCATCTTGGTTATATTTGTAATGAATTTGCAGAGAGACTTGGTGAAAAGTTTGATAAAATGAGTTTACGGGACACACGCTCGCGTTGGGGATCTTGCTCTAGTGATGCTAAACTTATGTTTTCATGGCGCTTAATAATGGCACCAGAAGATATTTTAGCGTATGTAGCGGCCCATGAAGTCGCACACTTAAAACACATGAACCATTCAAAAGAATTTTGGGAAACAGTCGAATACCTATTCGGACCTTATCATAATAGATTTCAAAGTTGACGAAGTGCTATATTTGTGATCACAAACAGATATGAATATAGATGGAAAAAAAGAACCAAATCAATCAGCCCATGATTTTGTGTACAAAGGCCTTCGTACAAGAATAATGCATGGCGAAATTCTTCCAGCAACCTCTATGACTTTAAGAGGAATAGGAAAGGAATATTCTGTTTCAATGACACCAGCTCGAGAAGCTGTGCGCCGACTGATTGCTGAAGGCGCGCTAATGCTATCCCCATCTGGTCGGGTTTCAACACCTGAGCTAACGCATGATAGAATAGAAGAATTAGCTTCGATGCGGTCTTTAATAGAAGTAGAGCTTGCTAGTAGAGCTCTGCCAAGAGCGCACATAGCTCTAATAGACAGATTAAAAACAATAAATGCCGCTGTTTCTCAAGCAATCGTGTCTCACGACCCCGTCTCCTATATTAAAACAAACTTAGAATTCCATAGAATGCTCTATTTGAGAGCTCAAGCACCAGCCATGCTTGCTATAGCTGAAACCGTATGGCTTCAATTAGGACCAACCATGCGGGCGCTTTATGACAAGCTAAATCGCAAAGAGCCTCCGCACACTCATACAGCAATTATAGCTGCACTTACTGCTGGAGATGAGCCTGGTTTACGACTAGCGGTTAGATCAGATGTCACACATGGTTTGAGGCACTTACTAAAATAAGCTACGCCGCAAGCCCTTTTTCACCCAATTTCAAAAACTTTTTTCGACGCTCGCTTATAAGATCTTTTGGCTTTTTTGATTTCAACGAAGAAAGCATTGAAGCAATGGCTGATTTAACTGCGTCAATTGCCTGCTCAGGGTCTCTATGAGCACCGCCTACAGGTTCTGCAATGATCTGATCGCTAATTCCCAGAGAGTACAGATCATCTGCTGTCAATCTCAGAGCCTCAGCCGCTTCACGCATTTTCTCCGCATCTTTCCATAAAATAGACGCACAGCCTTCTGGACTGATAACTGAATAAACAGAGTGTTCAAGCATCGCTACTTTATTTGCTGTTGCGAAAGCTACAGCTCCTCCAGATCCACCTTCGCCAATAATAACACTTATAAGAGGCACACCAATTTGAAGGCATTTTTCCGTTGATCGTGCAATTGCTTCAGATTGGCCCCTTTCTTCTGCACCTTTACCCGGATATGCACCAGGCGTATCTACCAGAGTTATAACTGGCAGACCAAACTTATCAGCTAAATCCATTAATCGGATAGCTTTTCGATATCCTTCCGGTCGCGCCATACCAAAGTTACGCTCTATACGGCTTTTCGTATCGCTTCCTTTTTCGTGCCCTATAACCACAACAGGTTTGTCACCAAAACGAGCAAGTCCACCAATTACTGCTTGATCATCTGCAAAATTCCTATCTCCAGCTAGCGGCACAAACTCAGAGAAAAGGGCTTTAATGTAATCTTTACAATGAGGCCTTTCGGGGTGTCGAGCAATCTGACATTTTCTCCAAGGTGTTAAATTCTTATATAAATCAACTAAAATCTCTTGGGCCTTCAAATCTAGGTTTTCTGCCTCTTTTTCAACATCCATTTCCTCATTTTGACGCGCCATAGCTCTCAATTCCTCTGCCTTACCTTCAATTTCAGCTAAGGGCTTTTCAAAGTCTAAATAGTGCGCCATTTATTTCTCCAAATTTAAGAGATGTTTAACAGTATTTGATTATAATTTTTTTATTTCAGTCATTCCACCAACTTTTGATAGAATTTTACTAAAAGTTTTTAAATTCGTTAGTTACTTTCTATTAAGTTTGCCAATTTTACCAAAATTTCAGCTTGCTTAATCGACGCAATATCGATCATGCGACCCCTATAAACAGTTGCGCCATCGCCGTTTTTTGCGGCTTCATTCATAGCATTCATAATTTCTTTTGCTTCATTTATAGCAGACGGTGTGGGTGTAAACACTTCATTAGCTAATTCGACTTGATTAGGATGAATTGCCCACTTTCCAACCATTCCCAAAGTGGCGGCCCTTCTCGCTTCAGCAAAAAATCCATCACGGTCTGAAAAATCTCCATATGGACCATCGACTGGCAACACACCATTAGTTCTGCAGGCTGCAACTAACGAAGCTTGAGCCCAATGCCATGGGTTCGACCAATACTTTTGACCACCATGATACATATAGTAACCTTCCTGGGTCCCTCCAATGCCTGTGGTTGCCATACCCATTGAAGCCGCAAAATCCGCGGCTCCCAAAGCCATTGACTCTATTCTACTGCTTGAGCGGGCTATGTCATTTACGTTGGTTATGCCCGCAGCACTTTCAATTATTATTTCGAAGCCAACCTTTTTTGAGCGCGCAGCTGCTTTTTCAACAGCAGATACAAGAGAATCTACTGCATAGACATCGGCCGCACAGCCCACCTTCGGTATAGTCAAATTATCCAATCTTTCAGAGCAATTCTCCAATAAATCTATCGTATCTCGATACCAGTATGGTGTGTCTAAGCTGTTGATACGAACTGAAACAGTTTTATTTTTCCAGTCTATATCATTTATAGCCTGAATTACATTCAACCGGGCTTTTTCTTTATCCCCAGGAGAAACAGAATCTTCCAAATCTAAGTTGATTACATCTGCGGTACTATTCGCCATCTTTTCAAAAATTTGTGGGCGTGAACCAGGTCCAAATAACTGGCACCTGTTTAAACGGGCGACAGGAGTTGGTTGTATTTGAAAAGACATATGTATGGCCCTAATTTAAAGATTTTAAGCAAACTAGAAGTGATCATTTGTTATTTAGTACGAATGGTTTTTTCAAGACAAACTTAGAAAAATTAAAGAAGCACATTTAAGATAATTTCAAAATTTTATAGCGTTATAATTAGACAAAAATTACATAAATTAAAATATTCTTTTATTGAACTACTTTTAATTAAAAGAATCATGCAAAAAAAAGATAATTTTCACAAAAAAAAGAGAGTTTTAAAATTTATCTGAGGTATTCTAGGTGGATAAAGAGGAGATAAAAAAGTGATTCCTACACCATATTTACTTTTTCTAGGTGATGCACCAGATCAACTATCTGCCAAAGTAGCTCAAGGAATAAAAGATTGGCGGCCTGAAAACGCTGTAGGCCAGCTTCGCATGCCTGGTTGCAATGCCGATTTAAAAATAGAAGATCTTACTTTAGAGCAGGCTTTTAAAAAAGGCGCCCGAACGATGGTAATCGGCGTGGCAAATCGAGGCGGCTACATCTCCGAAGCATGGAAAGTAATATTAATTGAAGCCCTTAAAACAGGTTTTGATTTGGCCAGCGGCCTGCATAATCTCTTACGCGATGAACCCGATTTAGTTACTCATGCTAAAAAATATGGTCGCCGCCTTCATGACGTTCGAATTCCGACCGTAGAATACCCTATTGCAAACGGAAAGAAACGTAGTGGCAAAAGATGCCTTGCGGTCGGGACAGATTGCTCGGCGGGCAAAATGTATACAGCAATGGCAATGGACAGACTGATGCAAGAAAGAGGTATGAAGTCAACCTTTCGAGCTACAGGTCAAACAGGAATATTGATTACGGGTAATGGTGTCCCATTAGACGCGGTGATAGCTGACTTTATGGCTGGATCAATAGAATACCTCACACCTGATAATGATGAAGACCACTGGGATTTAATTGAGGGGCAAGGCAGTTTATTTCATGTGTCTTACTCCGGTGTGACAATGGCACTTGTCCATGGCGGTCAGCCAGATGCTTTGATACTTTGTCATGAACCAACGAGGAAACATATGAGGGGATTACCTGAATACAGTTTGCCTAGCTTAAAGGATCTTAATGACACTGCACTTCACCTGGCAAAGGTCGCAAACCCAGACTGTAAGGTTGTTGGAGTTTCGGTTAACACTCAGAACATGGAAGAACAGGAGGCTAAAGCTTATCTTTCATCGATAGAGACAGAGCTGAATTTACCTGCAACTGATCCTTTTAGATTTGGAGCAGATAAATTGGTAGACGCTTTGGCAAATATTAGTTGAGTCATTTAATTAAATTAGGTTGCATGTTGTGATCCAAGCTAAAGTTGAAATTTTTCCACTTGCTCAGGTCTTTAGGATATCTAGAGGTGCTAGAACTCAAGCGGAAGTTGTAACCGTTATCTACGAAAAAGATGGTATTATTGGTCGTGGGGAATGTGTTCCCTATGCTCGCTACAATGAAACCTCGGAAAGCGTTACTAAACAAATAGAAGACTTACCAGACAATATTGACAAGGAAACTCTGCAAGAAACTCTACCCCCCGGAGCCGCCCGAAATGCTGTAGACTGCGCACTGTGGGATTTTGAATGTAAAAAACTAGACCAAAGAATTTGGGAAACAGCTAATATTCAGAAACCTGAGAAAAATATAACTGCTTATACTCTTTCATTAGACGAGCCTGAAAATATGTTCAAACAGGCAGAAAAAAATTCAAATAGGCCACTACTGAAAATCAAATTAGGAACACCAAATGATATGCCCCGTCTCGAAGCTGTCAGAAAAGGCGCTCCAAGCGCAGAGATTATAGTCGATGCAAATGAAGGTTGGGATGCGGAAGTTTATTCACAACTTGCACCTAAGTTAGTAAAACTTGGGGTCAAATTAGTTGAGCAACCTCTTCCAGCAGATAAAGACGACGATCTTATTGGGCTTCCTCGCCCACTCCCAATATGTGCTGACGAAAGTTGTCATGATCGAAAAAGTTTAGAAAAATTAATTGGAAAGTATGACTTTGTTAATATCAAGTTAGACAAAACTGGTGGATTGACTGAGGCATTACTTCTAAAAAATGAAGCTTTGGAGGCTGGCTTCAAAATTATGGTTGGCTGCATGGTGGGAAGTTCTCTTGCAATGGCACCAGCAACGCTGATTGCACAAAACGCGACATTTGTAGACCTTGACGGTCCTCTGCTGCTAGCGCAAGACAGACAACATGGTCTTTTATATGATGAAAGTTGGGTTCATCCTCCTGTAAAAGATCTCTGGGGCTAATAAAGGAGCAGTGCATGACCAGAACAGTTTATCTAAATGGTGAATACGTTTCAGAAAATGAAGCAAAAATATCAGTTTTTGATAGAGGATTTCTGATGGCTGACGCGGTCTATGAAGTGACATCAGTTTTAGATGGAAAACTTATTGATTTCAAAGGGCATGCCAAGAGACTCAATAGGTCCCTTGATGAATTAGATATGAAAAACCCCATATCCTATGAAGAACTTTTAGCGGTCCACAGAGAGCTCGTCCGTGTAAATAATATTGATGAAGGTTTGGTTTATCTACAGATATCACGCGGAGCTCCATCCGACCGAGATTTCGTATATCCCAATCCAGATGAAACGGATCCAACAGTGGTATTATTTACGCAAAACAAACCAGGTTTAGCAAATAGCCCATTGGCTAATAAAGGGGTAAAAATTATTAGTATTGATGACGAAAGGTGGGGAAGGCGCGATATCAAAACTGTCCAACTATTGTATCCTTCTATGGGCAAAATGATGGCTAAGAAAGTCGGCGCTGATGATGCTTGGATGGTTCAAGACGGGTACGTTACTGAAGGAACCTCAAACAACGCCTACATTATTAAAAATAACAAAATAATTACTCGAGGTCTTTCGAATGATATCTTGCACGGCATCACTAGGGCAGCTGTTTTAAGGTTTGCAAAAGAGGCTCAAATGCAGGTTGAAGAGCGGAATTTCACTCTTGATGAAGCATATGAAGCAGATGAAGCCTTCATAACCTCTGCAAGTACTTTTGTTATGCCAGTAATAGAAATTGATGGGAATAAAATTGGTCAAGGCGTACCCGGATCCAACTCCTCCCAATTAAGAGAAATTTATCTGGAAGAAAGCAAAAAAGTAGCAATTTAGCAAAGGTAAATAGATATAACGGTTTCAGTTCTTGTCAGAAACAAAAAGGTATACTACAGTCGACATGACACGATGGGAGAACTGCATTGCAGTGCCGAAGGAGCAACCGCCCCCGGAAACTCTCAGGCAAAAGGACCGTCGTGACGAATAACTCTGGAGAGTGGTGCAAAACGCACCCGCCGAAGGGATAACGATCTCAGGCAAAAGGACAGAGGGGGCATCTAGAAGCTTGCACATCTGTGCGAGAAAATAGGTGCCGGATTTTCGTAATTCCGGCAAGAGGAAAGACGAAAATGGCCCAAGCCTTGAAAAGAACACCGCTTTATGAGTTACATTGCGAGCTTGGTGCCAAGCTGACTGAATTTGCTGGTTATGAAATGCCAGTTCAGTACAGTTTGGGAATTTTGGGCGAACATCAGCATACAAGAACAAAGGCCGGCCTATTCGATGTGAGCCATATGGGTCAAATCACTTTGCGTGGAAGCTCATACCAGGAAACCGCGCTTGCATTAGAAAAAGCAATACCAATGGACGTTCTCGGTTTAAAAGTGGGAAGGCAAAGATATGGTTTCTTAACAACCGATGGCGGTGGTATTTTGGATGACTTAATGTTTAGTAACCGAGAAGATCATATATTTGTTGTTTTAAATGCCGCTTGCAAAGACTCAGACATAGTTCACTTAAGGACACTTTTAGAGCCAGAAATTTCAATTGAAGTAATAGAAAATCGAGCCCTAATCGCTTTGCAAGGGCCAGCCTCCGAAACCGTTCTGAGTGAATTCAATTCACAGATTTCAGCCATGAAATTCATGGATATAGAAACCCTTTCTATTGCTGGCGCTGAATGCTGGATATCAAGATCTGGATATACTGGAGAAGACGGTTTCGAAATATCGATACCTTCAAGCGCTGCTGAGGCTATAACAAGAAGTATTTTATCAAAACAGGAAGTCGAATTTGTTGGTCTGGGAGCTCGTGACAGCCTTCGGTTGGAAGCGGGATTATGCCTTTATGGCCATGATATTGATGAGGAGACTACACCAGTAGAAGCCTCATTAACTTGGGCGATTCAAAAAGCCAGAAGAACAAATGGAGAAAGAGCCAACGGCTTTCTAGGTGATAAGATTATAACCCAGCAGCTTGACATGGGAACTTATAGAAAAAGAGTGGGTTTTCTTCCACAAACCCGAGCTCCAATGAGAGAAGGCGTGGAAATTTATGAAACAGAAAGCTCAAAAGAAGTTATCGGAAAAATAACTTCAGGCGGATATGGGCCAACCGTAGGTTACCCCGTCGCAATGGGATATATTAATAGCGAATATGTGGATAGCAATGATAACTTATTCGGTGAACTTCGTGGGAAAAGGGTGCCAGTAAAGATTGCAAAACTTCCTTTTGTCCCGCTTAATTTTAAACGCTAATCAACAGGAGAACCAAAATGAAATTTACAGAAGAACATGAATGGCTTCGAACAGAGGGAGAAATAGTTGTTGTTGGTATTACCGAGCATGCTAGCACGCAATTAGGCGACGTGGTTTTTGTTGAGCTTCCAGATGAGGGTATAACTGTTTCGAAAGATGACGAGGTTGTAGTTATTGAAAGTGTAAAAGCTGCATCAGATATTTTAGCTCCATTAGATGGCGAAATTATTGAAATTAATGAGGCATTATCTGATGAGCCAAGTAAAGTTAATGAAGATCCAATGGGCGAGGCATGGTTTTTTAAGATGAAACCATCGGATCCATCACAAGTAGAAGACTATATGACTGAAGACGAATACAATAAACTTATTAGCTGAATTGATATTGTAGAAATTAAGGAATAATTCATGCCATTTACACCAACAGATTACCTACCCTACGATTTCGCAAACCGAAGGCATATTGGACCCTCACCATCGGAGATGGCTCATATGCTAGAAACACTGGGCCTGTCCAACCTCGATAGTCTTATCGATGAGACGCTTCCAAGTTCTATCAGGCAGAAAAAACCTTTAAACTTTGGAAAGCCTAAATCAGAAAGAGCTCTATTAAACCACATGCGGATCACTGCATCCAAAAATAAAGTTCTAACCAGCCTTATTGGCCAAGGTTATCATGGAACAGTTACACCCCCAGTAATTCAAAGAAATATTTTAGAAAATCCAGCCTGGTATACGGCCTACACACCTTATCAACCGGAAATAAGCCAAGGGCGCTTGGAAGCTCTATTAAATTACCAAACAATGATCTCCGATCTGACTGGTCTTGAAATTGCTAATGCTTCACTCTTGGACGAAGCCACGGCTTGCGCAGAAGCGATGACAATGGCGGAAAGAGTTGCCAAGTCAAAAGAAAAAGCGTTTTTCATTGATGAAAATTGTCATCCCCAAAACATTGCAGTTATGAAGACTAGGGCCCGTCCTTTAAATATTGAAATTATTGTTGGGGACCCTGAAAATCTTAGTCCATCAAGCGTTTTTGGAGCAATCTTTCAGTATCCAGGTACTTTTGGTCATGTTAGAGATTTCACAAAACATATTGAAAAACTCCACGAAAACAAAGCTATCGCTGTCATCGCCGCTGATCCACTCTCACTTACTCTACTAAAAGAGCCAGGAGCTATGGGAGCTGACATAGCAATCGGAAGTACCCAACGTTTTGGTGTGCCAGTAGGCTACGGCGGTCCCCACGCAGCTTACATGGCCACAAAGGATGCTTATAAAAGATCAATGCCCGGGCGACTAGTTGGGATTTCGATTGATGCGCAGAACAGAACTGCATACAGGCTCTCTTTGCAAACCCGAGAGCAACATATTAGGCGGGAAAAAGCGACCTCTAATGTTTGTACAGCACAAGCACTTTTGGCAGTTATGGCTTCATTCTATGCAGTATTTCATGGCCCAGAAGGTCTAAAAGCCATTGCACAAAGGATCCACAGAAAAACAGTAAGGTTAGCGAAAGGCCTGGAAACTGCCGGATTTAAAGTAGAACCAGATGCATTTTTTGACACAATCACTGTTGACGTTGGGCTGATGCAAAAAACTGTCATGGACGCAGCCGTACGCGAGGGTATTAATCTTCGCGCTGTTGGGAAAACAAAAATCGGCATCACTTTAGATGAGCGTTCACGGCGCAAAGTTACAGAGGCAGTTTGGCGTGCATTTGGTATAAGTCGAAATGATGACGATCTATCCCATGATTACCGGGTTCCCAATAGCCTACATAGAAAAACTAAATACCTTGAGCATGACGTGTTTCATATGAACCGCGCAGAAACTGAAATGATGCGCTACATGCGGAGATTGGCAGATAGAGATCTAGCATTAGACCGTGCAATGATTCCACTTGGATCATGCACTATGAAATTAAATTCAGCTGCTGAAATGATGCCAGTTAGTTGGCGTGAATTTTCACTTTTGCATCCTTTTGCGCCAAAAGATCAAGCGCTTGGTTATGAAGAAATGATTTCAGATCTTTCGTCAAAGCTATGTGACATTACAGGCTATGATGCAATTTCGATGCAACCTAATTCGGGCGCGCAGGGTGAGTATGCAGGATTATTAACAATAGCAGAATTTCATAGAGCTAATGGTGATCAGCATAGAAATGTTTGTTTGATCCCAACGTCGGCTCATGGAACCAATCCAGCAAGCGCTCAAATGGTTGGATGGAAGGTAATACCCGTACAATCCGCCGAAAATGGAGATATAGACGTAAAAGACTTCAGAGAGAAAGCTGAAATACATAAAGATTATTTAGCTGGCTGCATGATCACATACCCTTCAACTCATGGGGTATTTGAGGAGACAGTCCATGAAGTATGCGCAATCACACACGAATATGGCGGTCAGGTTTATATTGACGGGGCCAATATGAATGCAATGGTCGGATTAAGTCGTCCCGGTGATATTGGAGGCGACGTTAGTCATCTAAATCTACATAAAACGTTTTGTATCCCTCACGGTGGTGGCGGACCAGGAATGGGACCCATTGGTGTAAAAGCCCACCTAACACCACATTTACCGGGACATCCAGAACTTGGAGGTGATACTGGCCCAGTATCAGCCGCACCTTTTGGTTCACCCTCTTTACTACCTATATCTTGGGCCTATTGCCTAATGATGGGTGGCGAAGGACTTACTCAAGCTACAAGAGTGGCAATTTTGAATGCAAATTACATTGCTAAACGCTTAGAGGGCTCATTTGATGTTCTTTATCGCGGTGCGAATGGAAGAGTTGCACATGAGTGTATTATTGACACACGACCATTTGCCGAAACAGCTGGTGTAAGTGTTGACGATATAGCAAAACGTTTAATTGATAGTGGCTTCCACGCTCCGACAATGAGCTGGCCAGTAGCGGGTACTTTAATGATTGAACCCACCGAGTCAGAAACGAAAGCAGAATTAGATCGGTTCTGTGACGCCATGTTGTCAATCAGAGAAGAGATTAAACTTATTGAAGATGGTAAGTATCCTAGGGATAATAATCCACTTTGTAATGCACCTCATACTGTCCAAGACCTTGTCGGCAGTTGGGAACGACCATATTCACGTGAACAAGGGTGTTTCCCTCCAGGAGCTTTTAAAGTCGATAAATATTGGCCACCAGTTAATAGAATTGATAACGTCTATGGCGATCGTCATCTTGTTTGCACTTGTCCACCAATGTCAGAATATGCTGAGGCAGCTGAGTAAAATTTAGCTCGAGGCCATCGCCTCGAGCATAAACGAGCAGGTTTTAGAGAGCCAGTTTAGCACCCTGAGAAAGAGCATCCAATTTTGCATAGGCTATTTCTGGATCAACTGCCCCAAACCCTGCAAATGTTCCGAAACCACAATCACTACCAGCTATAACTCGATTTTCACCAACTATATTAATAAAATTCCTGATTCTTTGCGCTACTAATTCAGGATGCTCCACAAAATTTGTTGTCGTGTCGACCACGCCTGGCACCAGTATTTTATCATCCGGTATATCAGATTTTCGATCTCTGAAGACAGTCCACTCGTGGCCATGACGGGGGTTCGAAGTTTCAAACAAAACATAGCCGGCCTTTGCTGCCATGAGCGTATCAAACATTTTGGACATTGGTATATCACAGACATGGGGGCCCTCGTAATTACCCCAACAAATATGTATTCGAACTTTATCTGCCGATATGCCAGATAAAGCAAAATTTAACGCATCAATGTGCAAGCCAGCGACTTTAATAAATTCTTCATCGCTTAAGTCATTAAATAGCATATGTCGCGACAAGGCTAAATCGGGACAATCAAGCTGAAGATCTAACCCAGAGGAAACGATTGTTTCATACTCATCTTTCATAGCGTAAGCTAAAGCTTCAAGGTATTGTTCCCTAGTTTTATAATAGTCGTTTTGAAGAAAAAGCGAAATAACTCCAGGTGATGCTGCATTCATAAAGCCGCGTTTAACCCCATGTTGAGCCATTGCTGCTTTAAGATTTTTAATATCCTTCTCTAGTTCCCCTTGACCCTTAGACTTGACTTCCCCTACACACATTGGTCTTGAATATGTTGGAGTACCGCCATCATTTGCCAGTCGTTCAAGAAAACTTGGAAATTTTTTTAAATCTGCCGGTGCATTTCTGGGACTATCACCATCAAAACCAGTATACCTGTCCTTGACATAAGTTGCATAGCTTATCTTAGACGTTTCACCATCACTGACAATGTCTACACCAACTTCTTTTTGGCGCCTTACAGTTTCAGAAACCGATCGGGTCATGCAATCGTCAAATGCAGCTTGAACAAACTCTTTTCCTTTCTCACGCGCAAATATAAAATCTACGACTTCTTGCGTACGTGGCAAAGACCCAACATGTGAAGTTAGTATTTTACCCATTAAGGCATCCTCTCTTTAAAAAAATTGCTAGCCCCTCCAAGTATGACCAGCCGGATCTGCGTTTCCTTTGACTTGATACAAGGCAGCTTCTCCAGTGACCGCAGGAACTATCGAATGGTTTAATTCTGCTGGCACTGACATCGTATCTCCAGGAGCCAAAACTGCTGAATCACTATCCCATGAAATACGCCAATGACCACGCACTGGCATTAATACAGATGGAAAATGATGGCTTTCGGCATTCTTGATTGCAGAACCCCGAGTTATGAAATCAACTTCAAAGCCTGGCTTGTCCCGTAATAGACCATTTTCTCCTATGACGTTTACCGGTCTGCTATCCGATAAAGCAAACATATCCCAAAACCGAGCTACGTGATTTGGAACCACATCTCTCGTTGTTAACTCTGCCCTCTTAGCTAGCTCTTCACTCTGCATAATAGGCATTGGGCCTATACCATCTGGTAACTTTTGCCCTTTTTTCTGATCATATAATTTTCCATTTTCACCAAGAATTAAACCATGCTCGGCGGCATCTTCGATAACTTGTGGAGCCCAGTGAACTCCACCACCAGCATCATCTCCACCAAGAATTGCCATAATCATACCATATTCGGTACCAATATTCTCAAAGCCTCGGAATATTCCCGTAGGTATATTGATTATGTCACCTTGCTCAAGCACCACTTCTCCTGCATTGCCCCATCGCCCCCAAAAAAATCTCCACCGACCAGATAAAACGAAAAATACCTCAGCAGTATTGTGATCATGCAAGGAGTTTCGGCACTTTGGAGGTTGCCCGGCGGCGCCTATATTAAAACCATGTGGGATAGCTATATGAACATGTTGATCAGGGCTTTCTGAAACACCCCCACCGATTATTGTAAAATTTTCTTTTTGATCACTTCCTGGCGTATGTGCATCAATAAATGCAGTTTTACATGGAATTAGCTCACCATACCTAACTATGCGGTCTTCCATTTTATGTTGGCTCATTTACATGCTCCCAATTCTGAATTGAAATTTTAGAGAAATTTTAGGCTCCACTCTTTAAACAAATTTGTTTCCAAACGGCAGTTTCATCAAATAATGTCCACTCGCGGCGAACTTTTGGAATATCACCAGAGACAGCACCAAACTCTACATGAGTTGCTCCAAATATATAAACATCAGCACCAGATGGCGTGCCAAAACTACCCCAACCATCGTGTTTACCATGAAGAGACCATCGCAGTGCAGCACGGGGAGGCATGAACGGATCTTCTCGACCAATTTGATGATGTATTTCGAACTGTGCATCTGGAAACGATGCACGAAGTCCCATCCAAAATTGATCTGCTCCGTTATGAGATAAAGCGCTTATGCCACCTGGATATTCTAAATTAGCTGCTCTATCATATTCGCCTGCTATAACAGAAAAGTCTGCGTTCATTATTCGACTTAGAATATCAGCATATTTTTGACCCCACTCATTATCATTTCCTTTTCCATCATAAGGGCCTTTTACATCATCCTTTGGTAAAAATGGTTTAATACAACTTTCTGCTCCACCCTCTTTTTCAATTAAATCTCGAGCGTATTCATATGGAGATAAACCAAGCTGACGTACTATTGCGCCTTGATCACGGATTAACCATTCATCATCAATCTGATTATTACGTGCATGGCAATCGGCAATAATCCTATAATCAAGTTTTTTTCCAGTAGGCTCTCCATAAACTCCAGGTCGAGAATGAGTGGCAGTTGAATGCAACCTGTGGGAGCTCAACATACCCGCTTCTGGGGTACCCGACCAAATTACGTCTTCCCCAAAAAGAGTGCGGTCTGGAAACTCTGCCAAAGTCGCCATCGTTGCAGCAATTACGTTTTTGTTTCCTATTACGATTGAACCAGGCGACCTTACGATAATGTCTGGAGAGTAATACTCGTGAAGTGTGGCAATCCCACGGTCTTCCCAAATTTCTTTTGTAATCCCTATAATGTATTCGGGAAAACTTTTGTATTTATTAGAAAAGCCATGCATTTTAATGCTCCTAGTTGGGTTTATTGCGCGTAGAGGATCGAATAATTAGCGGACTATCAATTTGAAGTTTTGTTGGCTTGGTAGAATTTGGATTTTCTATCTGATTTAAAATTGTGTGGACGGTTTCTTGCACCATCAAATTAGCGCGCTGTCTGACCGTAGTGAGATCATATGATTTCCATGCAGCGGGAGGCACATCATCATATCCAATTACAGAAACATCATCTGGAATACTCAAACCTAGTTCGTACCTTAAAATATCCATGACTATGAAAGCCATATGGTCATTGGCAACAAAAACGGCATCAGGTCTTTCAGCGTTAGGTTTGTCAAACATTTCAAACGTCGCATCCTTAGTTTTTCCAGCTCGGAAATTTCCAACTTTCCGCGAAAAAACTGACCGACCACTGTCTGCAATTTCTTTATTGAAACCAGCTTCTCTGTCTCTTTGTGTCGAAGCACCCTCCCAGCCGGCTATATATCCAATCTTTTCATGACCCAAATCAAGTAGCAAACGAGCAGCCTTTTGACCTCCGTGGAAATTATTTGAAGTTATTGAAGATATATCTTGCATATCCTGTGAACGGTTAAACAAAACAACAGGAACACCGGCTGCTTGACAACGCGAACCGACTTCAGAGGAAAGTGCTACAGAGGCCATGACAATACCATCGACTTGGTAATCGAGTATCTCTTCTACAACCGAGCTAACATTACCAGCTGTTTGTGAGGCCATAAAAATTAAAACATGATATCCACGTTCTTGAAAAGCATTAGAAAGTTTTTCTAATGCTTCTGTATAAAAATAGTTCTCCATATAGGCCACTACTAGGCCAATTATCCGACTTTTTCCTGAGACCATCGCCCGAGCTAAAATATTAGGTCGATAACCCAGTTCTTTAGCTGCAACTTTTACCTTTTCTGCTGTTTTTGCCGAAACAGATGCTCCTGGCGTATAAAATCGACTAACTGCCGATTGCGAAACGCCCGCTCTCTTTGCCACCTGAGATGAAGTTATTCGATCAACCATTTTATAAGATCGCCTCGGGTAGAGAAATTTTACCAAGAATACGAGCTTTGTTGAACTCCTTTAGCCGTTTAAAAACATCAACGCCTAGTTGGTAATAAACATCAAGTAAATCAAGTAATACCCAGTTTTCCCGGATTAAACCATTTTCAATTCTCCAGAAATCTAAGGAACACATAGTTATTTTTTTTCCAGCTGGCGCTATACCCATCCAGCCATCGTCAGTAACTGTTTGAATCATATCAGGCCAGCCAGTTACTGCAGTATATTGATCATCGCCAAAGAAATGGAACGAAATTTCATCGTTATATTGACCCCGATCTGGCATAGCGCTCAGAAAGGGAATTTGATGCCAATTTCTAAAACCAGCGATGCCACGTCCAGTACCAATCCCAGCCGGACCATACCAATTCATTCTTGGATGCCAAAATTTTTGCATTTGCATAACTTCAGCACCACCTTTGCTTGGGTGACGCTTCATATGATCCAGCATTTCAATAACTAAATTACATGATTTTTTAGACCGCTCTTCATTCCAAGGGCCCTTAACTTGTCCATCGAGCGTCGCGGGACCAGGGACATGGTATTCCAATCCAAGAGAAGGTGCCATAGGCCAGGCATTTGCCTGCATCATGAGCTCTGGAATATCCCATATAGCTTGTATTTCTACAATCTTTCCTTCTTTAAATCTGAAAAACTCATGGAAACGCATGTGTGCAAGATGTCCAGTGGCTGGAATATCTAGCCAAGGCTCAATGAATGTTCCGGAATAATGCCCCGCACATCCTACCCAATGATTATTTTGTTCAGTAGAACCTGCCATAACAATCCAATCTCGTCTCTCCAAATCTGGAAAGGAACGAAATAGAGGAGCGTAGCAAGTTTCAAAAAATGCTTCAGATCCAATTAAATCTTTGAATGGAAATGGCATCCTGATTTTTGCGTCAGAAGCTATTAGTTTCTCTAACTCTTGTTGAACTGATCCTTCTTCGAAATCATACATAGCTGAACGCAACGGCAAAAGTAGTTGTTTATTTTTTGAGTGGATACAGTTCATTTCTAATCCAATTTATCTTTCTCAATTAGTTACTCAGCGGCTGCTCCATAAGGAATATTTTTTCCACCATATCTACGAACACGAACATTACATTGCTCAGCATGACCCACAAAGCCCTCCAACATACATAGTCGAGAGCCATATTCTCCTACCAGCTGGGCAGCTTCATCTGTTTCAATGCGTTGATAACTATGAGTTTTTAGGAATTTCCCAACCCAAAGACCACCGGTGTATCGACCTGCTTTTTTTGTTGGTAGTGTATGGTTTGTACCTATGACTTTATCACCATTTGCGACATTGGTACGTGGGCCGAGAAATAAGGCACCATACGAATGCATATTTTCGAGGTACCAATCATCTCGATCTGTCATGATTTGTACATGCTCATATGCCATGTCGTTCGCAACGGCTAGCATTTCTTCGTGTGTATCACAAAGTATCATGTCACCATAATTTTCCCAGCTGGCAGATGCCGTTTCTGAGGTTGGTAAAATTTTCAAAATGCGTTCTATTTCAATCATTGTATCCTGAGCCAGTTTTTCACTGCAGGTAATCATAGCTGCCGGCGAATTATATCCATGCTCTGCCTGACCCAGTAAATCTGTTGCACATAGTTCAGCATCAACTGTATGGTCTGCAATTACCATTGTTTCCGTTGGTCCAGCAAAAAGATCTATGCCGACGCGTCCATAAAGTTGACGTTTTGCTTCAGCTACAAAAGCATTTCCAGGACCAACCAGCATATGAACAGGTTCAATAGTTTCAGTCCCAATAGCCATAGCGCCAACGGCTTGAATTCCACCCATAACATAAATTTCATGAGCGCCACCCATATGCATAGCTGCAACGATAGCAGGGTGAGGTTCTCCATTGACAGGAGGAGCTGATGCAATAATGCGAGGAACTCCCGCAACAGATGCCGTTAGAACTGACATATGCGCAGAAGCAACCATCGGAAATTTCCCTCCTGGCACATAACAGCCAACTGATTGGACGGGAATATTACGGTGGCCAAGAATGACACCTGGCATAGTTTCAATCTCTACATCAGTCATAGAAGCTCGCTGAGCCTCAGCAAAGTTTCTTATCTGCTTTTGAGCAAATTGAATATCTTCCATATCCCGTGAGGATACCCTATGCATAGCTGCTTCAATTTCACTCTTATTTAATCGGAAATTTTCCGGGGTATAATTATCAAATTTTTTACTCAATTCACGGACGGCTTGATCACCATTCTTTTCAATCTCAGTCAGGGTAGCCTCTACAACTTCGCGAACCTTAGCATCCTCTGCAGCTTTTTCTGTTTCAGTTTTTGATTTCTTTAGAAAATTGACTGCCATATTAATTACTCCCCTTGTCAGGTCGGGGTGCAAATTTATCACCTCGGTCATAAGCTTCCCAACCATGCCCATCAAACAAATCCACACCGAGTTGCGCTGCAACATGTGCGAAATCAACATTGACCCAATTGTCTACTATTTTGCCGTCAATAACTTTCCAGAAATCCATATAACGAATTTCTATTCGTTTGCCCGTTGCAGCGATCCCAAGGAATTCACCAGTATGGGTTGCCTCTTGTCGTCCAAATGCAGCACCCCACTCGCCCATAAAGATACGCCCTTCATCAATACATACCTTATCTGAGAAGGCTGCCTGAAAAGGTCGTTGCCAATTGTCTTGAAATTCCTTCAAACCAATTTTCGTTCCACAACCTTGATTACCCATCCAACGGAAATTATCAGAAAAAAATTCGCCAATATCATCTATCCTATGATCATTTAAGCCATCAACCATTTCCTCAATGATCCGACGCGTTTCATCGGTTTTTGTAAGATCAGTATTCTTTGTAAGCGCTGCTTGTTCTGGACGTGAACCCTTCATTGATTTCTACCTTTTTCAATCACTAGCTCAATATCGTTTACTATCTTTGGTAACTCCAATTCTCTAAAACAGTTCATCCCTTTACTGCTCCCGCAGTAAGTCCGCTAACTATTTGCCTTTGGAAAAACATCACAAGAATGAAAAGTGGCGCTGCTGCAGAAACAACAGCCGCGACAGCAAACATCACATTTCCCTCAGTATAAGTTGTACCTAAAAAGGCAGCAATTTGAGGTACCATGGTGCGGTTATCCTCAGAAAGTAACATCGATGTTATTGCAAAATCATTATAAGCCAACAGAAAGCTAAAAAGGCCCGTAGTGATGACGCCGGGCCACATCACCGGGATGATCACAAGGCGAAAAGCTTTGAACTGAGAACAGCCGTCCACCTTGGCACTTTCATCAAGTTCCTTTGGTATATTTTGAAAGAACGAGTGTAACATCCACAGGGTGAAGGGTTGGTTAATTGCCACCAAAACGATTATTGTAGTTGGTAAAATACCCCAAACATTCCATTCAAAAAATGGCAGCATATAACCAGAAACGAGTGTAATGGGCGGCATTGCTCGAAAAATTAAAGCCGCAATTAGCAAAATAAGTGTATAGCGATAACCAGAGCGTGATAATGCATAACCACCCAGTGTTCCAATGGTAAGTGACGTACAGACAACGAAAAAACAAACGATAAATGTATTTATAACGTTGCGCCAAAACTCTTCTTTTATCCAAGCCCCTTCATAACCAGCGTCTGTAAAAGGTTGACCATATTCAGCTATCGTTCGCTCACCAGTCAGAGCATTCGTCCAGTTTGCCACCGAGAAAAAATCAAGCTCAACCTTGAAGCTGCCCCAAAATGTCCAAACAAAAGGAAAGGCCGCTATTAATAACCAAAGTGCGGCAAAGATATATATGATAATTCGAAGACTTACTGAGCGCCTTTTAGAAGCAAGTGTCATTTGGCTTTCTCCATAAAGTCTCGCCACGTTCTTCTTAAAACTGGTAGCAAAAGGATCGTCACCCCAATTATTGTCAGAACTGACGTTGCAGATGCCGAAGATAACTGGCGAGTTTCGCCACCTAGATCATTAAAAATAAACCAGCTTAGACTCTGAGCATGCGCTGATGCATTAAAGCCAACTATAGGTTCAAATACTCTAAAATTATCCATCAATTGAATGAGCGCTACAAAAGAGACTAACGGCATTAAGTGCGGAAGAACGACGTATCGAACCTGCTGGGTTCGCGTTGCGCCATCAATTTGTGCAGCTTCTAATTGATCAGCTGGCAAAGTTTGTAAACCCGCATAGAAAATAACAAATGCAAAAGGGGCAGCGTGCCACACTCCATAGACGATAAGAGAAATCCACATTAAGCCGGTCGATGCTTTCAAAGACAAATTAGGATCGGCGAAAATCCACTGTATAGCAGATCCCAATACCCCGCGGCTATCTATCATCCAAAATAGAACAAGCGCTCCGATCAGTGGTGTTATCACAAAAGGTAAAAGAGAAAAAAATACAACGACACCTTTAATTCTTTCATGGAGTGCATTTACGTTTAGAGCAACCAAGAACCCGACAATGACAACAAGCGGCGTAACGATAAAAGTAAAGGTAAGAGTAAAAGCCATTGCTCTGTAAAATGGCAAGTTGCCGAGCTTTTTAAAAAATTCGTTGAGATTTGTGGAGCTAGACCAACTCTCTTTTACTTCTGATATCGCCAAATGGCCTCGATCGCTAAATATCTCCAAACCAATGAAACGACCAATTGGTTTTTCTTCCCGTAATTCTCTTGTGGCCTCTTGATCTATTGAGGTTTCTATTGTGCACCCTACCAAAGGTGTACAAGTCTCTACTTCAACCAAAACAGCTTTGTGTGGAGCATGCACAGACTGAACAAGCACAGACACAATTGGGAAAGCAATGAAAAGGATCATTGCAAGCGCTGTTGGTGAAAAAAACCAAATAAAAGTAGAGTGTTTCATTTAAAAAGGCTCAATTTTATAAGGGGGCGCTTTCGCGCCCCTTCAATAATTTAAATTAGTTCAAGTAGCCTTTTTCCTTGGCTGCAGCTACGTAAGCTGCTTCGACATCGGCAAGAGCCTGCTCAGCACTTTCTTTACCTTGCATAAAGTCAGGTAATTCTGCCCCTAATGCTGTGTGTAGTAGACCCATGTAAGGAAGCATTGGATATGGAGTGGTTCCCATCTTAGCCGCTTCAAAAACTCCTACAGCCGCATCAGTTGGTTTATAGCCATCTATCAACCAAACAGCTTGAGTACGAATATTTTCATCGTTCATCATAGAAGGGTTAATGCCGTTCATCATTGCTATAAATGTTGCCTCTGCTTCTGCGTCAGAAATATTTTTAGCAACAGTCCAACCGTCCCACCAAAGTGTGGAAGCTGCAGTTGAGCCACCGCCAACTGTCATCGGGCCAGCAATGGCATGACCATTCTTCACAGCATCAGTTACACCTTCAGCTGTTGTTTGTGACGAAGCTCTTGAGCCCCACATGTTTAACAAAGCAATGTTGCCAGCTCTATATTCAGCATTTGTTGCATTAGAGTCGTGTGTTAAGAAATCTGGGTTCATATATTCTGAAAGAGATTTCATCATATTAAGCGCATTAATTCCCGCTTCGGAATTCACTGAAGGATTAGCTGTACCTGCTTCAAAATGTGAACCACCATAGCCCAAGAACATGTTATTAAATTCTTGCGCTAAGTTCCAACCAGCAGCATATGCTCCGCCAACTGGGTTTTGCATTTTTCCTGATGAACGAATTTTTTCAGCAGCCGCCAACATTTCTTCGTATGTCTTTGGAACGCTTATTCCTAAATCTGCAAGAACGTCTTTGCGGTACATTAAATGCTGCGCGTTAGCCATAAACGCAACGGCCATGATTTTGCCATTTATTTTTATAAGCTGGCTAGACTGAAGATCACCACCATGTTTTGCAACTAAATCATCCAAAGGACGAATAACGTCTTCATTCATTAAAGCGACAATTGATGAATTCGCAACAATCGCTGAAGTATATTCTGCTGGGTTGCCCTGCATCCCAGGCACATTGATTTTTTGGTGATCAGCTGTGAGGTTAGTTGAAACCTCTGCACCAGTACATGCAGCAGCTCCAGCCCCAACAGTTTGGATCGCTGGAAACTCATTTCCAACTACACTAACACGTGCATTTATTTCACAAGCTTGCGCAGCACTAAAAGCAGTGATTGAGAGTGCGCCTACTATCGACAATAATTTTGAGTTCATATTTAAAGGTCTCCCTAGTTTGAGTGATGTCATTAAATTACATCAATTGGTCCACACGAGTGGGTTTTGTTCGGGTCATCCCGAAAGTCTTGCACCTGTCTTTGCATCAAACAGATGGCAAATTTGCGCAGGAATTGAGAAATTTATTTTATCGCCAATTTCTGCACGAAAATTTTTGTCAGCTTTCACGCTTATAAGTTTATCCTCTATTCTAATGGTCACCATGGTTGCATCACCGAGTAACTCCATTGCATAAACAGTTGATGCAATCTCGGATTTACGTTTCGAGATTTCTGCATCTTCAGCTCTAAAACCGAGAGTTATCGGGCCATCTTTTATCTTAAGGCCACTAATCTTTGTACTTTTAGTCTCAAAACAACCATTCGAGACATGTCCTTCTAGAAGGTTCATCGCCGGGCTACCTATGAAACCCGCAACAAAAGTATTTAAAGGCGAATTGTAAATCTCTGTTGGTGTGCCCACTTGTTGAACTACACCATGGTTCATAACCACCACTCTATCAGCTAGAGTCATCGCTTCTACCTGATCATGAGTTACATATATGGTGGTTACAGCTAGTTCATGGGATAGGTTCTTAATTTGAGCACGCGTTGAAATTCTTAACTTAGCGTCTAAATTGGATAAGGGCTCATCCATTAAAAAAACATTGGGCTCACGTACAATTGCTCTTGCTAGTGCTACTCGCTGTCGCTGACCACCAGACAGTTCAGCGGGTTTCCGGTGCAAAAACTCATCGAGTTCCACCATTGATGATGCTCTCCTTACTTTTGCATCATGGGTTTCGTTCGGAATTCCTCGTACCTTCAGGGGAAACCGAATGTTTTCATAAACATTCATATTTGGGTAAAGAGCATAACTTTGAAAGACCATGGCCACATCTCTGTCCTTAGGCTCAACGTCATTCACAATACTGCCATCAATTATAACTTGCCCTTCAGATGGATCTTCTAGGCCAGCTATCATTCGCATGGTTGTCGTCTTTCCACACCCAGACGGACCTAATAAAACAAGAAACTCTTTATCAGGGATCTTCAGATTGAAATTATCAACGCCAACAAAACTACCCCAACGCTTTGAAACGCTGCTAAGTTCTACTTCCGCCATCAAACCCCCCCGGAGTACAAATTTTGCATACGCATGCAAAAAATACTAGACTCGGTTTAATCTATTTGGCAAGTATTTTTTACGTTGCCAGAAAGTAAATTTAAAATGGATCCAAACGACTTACAAAATTGTAAAAAACTTGTTTGGAATTTTCACCAAAAACTTGATACTTCTTCGGTCTCTAGAATTGCCGACATAATTTCAGAGCATACACATACAAATCACATCTGGAGAGGCTATTACCCCTTTAACGAAATTCAAGGCGCTCAAGAAATTGCAGAAATTTTTTGGATCCCATTACGAAATGCAATGGATCATATGCAAAGGCGCGTTGATATTTTTTTCGCCGGCCAAAATGAAATTGATGATTTCAACTCAACTTGGGTTGTATCAATGGGCCACCTAATGGGACTATTCGATAATGCATGGCTTGGATTGCAACCGACTGGTAAAATGGCCTTTTTGCGCTATTGCGAGTTTAATAAGATAGAAGATGGAAAAATTGTTGAAACTGCAATGTATTTTGATGTTCCACATTTTATGGTGCAAGCAAATTATAATCCATTTCCCAAGGCTACTGCTGCGCATCTAGTACAACCGGGACCAATGCCCCACAACGGTTTATTATTTGACCAGCAAGACCCAAATGAAGGTAAAAAAACTCTGGATTTAATAAACTCAATGATCAGCGACCTAGGTCAGTGGAACAGTGGGATGAAGTTGGAGGATGAGCTACGTAGAACTTGGTGTGAAGATATGATTTGGTGGGGACCTACGGGTATAGGCGCGACCTTCACAATAGAACGATATGCGAAACAGCATTCCGGTCCATTCCGCAAGGCCTTTTCAGAAAGAAGCAAAACCAATCATATCTGTCGACTTTCAGAAGGACATTTTGGAGGCTTCTTCGGGTGGCCAAACTTCACCGCTAAGCTGACAGATGAATTTATGGGATTTCCTGCGACAGACAAAATTGGTGAGTTCAGAGTGATTGATATTTATCGAAGATCACAAAATAGGCTGGCAGAAAACTGGATTTTTATTGATCTACTTCATTTTTGGAAGCAACAAGGATTAGATATTCTAGATCAAATAGCAAATGATGAGAGCTTTAAATGATCGATGCACATCATCACTTATGGGATTTGGGTGCAGTAGATTACCCGTGGTTAATGGAAAAGGGAAAAAAACGCTTCTTTGGAGATCCAACTTCAATACAACGCAATTATACCATTGATGAACATATAGAATTAGCTGGTGCTCATGGATTTAAAGCATCGGTACATATACAAGTTGGGGCAGCAAATGCCCTTGAGGAAGCCAAATGGGTAGATAAAATAGCAAAACAAAATCCATCTTGGCCGATGGTTCAAGTCGCATTTTGTGATTTATCATTGGGTGACTGCGAACACCAATTAGATGAATTACAAAAACTCTCCTCTGTAGTGGGCGTCAGGCAAATAATTGGGAGGTCACCAGTAGAGGATACTATCAGCGGAACAAACACGTTATTGGAGTCCGATGCATTTAAAGCCGGGCTCCAGTCTATCTCAGACAGAGGCCTTTCTTTTGACTTACAAATTATACCGGAATTGTCAGAACAATGCGCAGCTGTATTTTCACAATTCCAAGATCTTAAAGTGATACTGTGCCATGCTGGTTCGCCTTACAACAGATCTACAAAAGGGATAGCAGCTTGGGCTGAAGACCTAAAGCATTTGTCAAATTTAGAAAATGTGAGTTGTAAATTATCTGGGCTAGGGATGTTTGAGCATAACTGGACTGAAACGTCAGTTAAACCAATTGTAAAAACAGTTATAAACCAATTTGGGCCAAAGCGCGTAATGTTTGGTTCCAACTTTCCAGTCGACAGTTTATCGAGTTCTTTCGATGATTTGTACATGAGATTGAACAACATTATTGGCATAAAAAATACAGAAGATATTTTTTTTAAAACAGCACAACGGACTTATTTTTCAAAGTTATCAATAAGTTGAAATCATCATACATTTCATTTGAACACCATATATTTTTTACCTTGATCCTATCAGCAGAATCATTATGTTAGCGGTAACATTTCTGGGGGGATTCGTACGGAATGATCAGGGTTGGCCTACTTGGAACTGGTAGGATTGGGAGACTTCACGCTAAAACTATAGCTTCGCATTCCGAAAGCACTCTTTATGCTGTTTCAGACATTGATAGTGGTTCTGCTAATGAACTGGCCGTGCAATATGGGGCAACAGTAAAATCCAGTGAAGAAATTATTTCTGATTCAAATATTGATGCAATATTGATCGCAACCTCTACAGATACGCATGCAGGCTTTATCGAAAAAGCTTCATTAGCTGGCAAAGCAATTCTCTGTGAGAAACCAGTCGATCTTAGCCTTAGTAGGGCAAAAGAATGTCTTAAAAAAGTAAGCGCTGCGAACAATCCCATCATGATTGGCTTTAACAGGCGTTTTGATCCAAACTTTGCCCAATTAAAGAAATCACTGGATGATAAAGAAATTGGAAAGAGTGAGCTATTAACAATCACGTCTTTCGATCCAGCTCCTCCTCCAGTCTCATATGTGAAAACATCTGGCGGATTGTACCGAGATATGATGATTCATGATTTTGACCTTTCAAATTTTATTATGAACGAGTTGCCGGTCACTATTTCTGCGGTAGGTCATTCATTGATCAACCCAGAAATTGGTGCTGTCGGCGATGTTGATACAGCCGTTGTTACAATGATCTATGCAGATGGAAAAATTGCTGTCATCAAGAATTCGCGTCGGGCAGCATACGGTTATGATCAAAGAATTGAGATCTTGGGCTCTGAAGGTTTGTTACAGGCAGAGAACATCGTTGAAAATAGTGTGGTTAAATCTACCGAAGCTGGCGTTTTAAGTGCCAAACCTAAATACTTTTTTCTAGAACGCTACATGTCCGCTTACAAAGCTGAGTGGGACGCTTTTATAAAATCAATTAAAGAAAATACAACCGTACCTGTAACTTTGGAAGATGGTGTTGCAGCACTCGCTATGGCCGAAGCCGCAACTCTGTCTCAAAGTTCAGGAAAATCAATTCAATTAAAGGAGGTGCTTTAAGTAAAAAGAAGTCTTTCATTTTGACCAGACATTCAGACTACGTGTCAGGTTGGCGTAAGGTATTACTATTATACGAGAACCCTATGAAAAATGTTTAGACAATTTTAGGCTTTTATAATTATACTTGCACTGCTAAAAAACCGGAAATTGAATATCCGAGATAGCTGTGGGGGTGAACACTGCTAAACTGGGTTAATCCAGCTTGCTTCGAAATCATCACTACAGTCTTAATTGCGGAATAATTCCGCGCAAACCCGGCCACTTCGGCTTAAACTCTTTGGGAGGTAAATATGAAGAAACTATTGGCTACAGTTGCAGCGCT
>LUMI01000013.1_pt1 | contig 75808 bp, 73 predicted proteins | sample 729681 | NCBI WGS metagenome assembly LUMI01 (sample SAMN03860267, study PRJNA289734) | marine metagenome | biome: seawater column; feature: ocean; material: water; isolation source: Red Sea water column Station 34 - depth 10m | place: Saudi Arabia: Red Sea | collected 2011-10-15 | depth 10 m
GGTGATGTATGCGGAGCAAGTCAGTGTCTCTGAGGACTTGTACCATGGGATTGGGTTTAGTTCTACGGCCCATGAAGCAGTGAAGTTCCCATTTGCCTCGAGAGCTGGTATCGGGTACGATGCGAACATGTTCGTCACGTCTGCGTAAGGCGTGGAAGAGCAGTCGAGGTGCAGTTGGGACTGTGTTGGCATTACTGCGTATCCTGCATTAATTACTGTAACGTCAATCCAAGTGCTCTCACCCTCAACGCCCTCTCCCCTGAATGTGATGCTGTTAACCAGAGGGTCTGTAGATTCTGTCATCCTGAGTTTGACGACCAGATCTGTCGAGTACTCCGTTGTCTTGGGCTCCTCCGGGTGTCTTAGTTGCAGGTAGATATTCCATCCGTCTCCCGCTGCAACCCCGTCCAGCTGCTTTTCGGGGATAATTACCTGGATTACGATGGTGCCCCCGTGAGCGGAGTCTGGGCTCCCCCCCTCATAGGGAGTGGTAGCGTCGAGTTCCCAATCCGAGTTGCATGTCTCTTCCGTAGCATCCGTGGCGGCGATTCCGTTCCCATCTATGTCTGCTAGTTCGCACCTTGCAGTGCCTGCATCGGTGTCGTGGTCGATGTATAGCCACCAGTGCACCTTGGGGTAGCTAGCTGAGTCTACGAGGCGTTCTGGGGGGTCTGCTGATGCGTCGTAGGGGTCCATATCCCCGTTCATTGCCAGTGTGTAGGACCTTGGGTCGAATGAGCTGTCTCGGTAGTTTATGTCCACCCATGGTATCTCTATTTGCCTGCAATTCGGGTCGTCGTTGTTTTCGCACTGGTACTGGCCGGCGGCATCGGCGCTCAGGGTGTAAGTGTCATCGGTCTGGGCTCTGACGACGGTGATCGGGAAGGAGTTCTGCTGGGTTTCCATTGCAGCCTCATCTGGTACTCTCTTCAGGATGAACGTTCCTTGCTCACCCATGATCGTGTCATTATGTGTCATTCCGAATTCGAAGCTGATTGAGCTGGTCTGCCCAACTTGCAGGTACAGGTTCGTAGAGCCTAGCGAGTTTCGGACTTCGAACCTATCTGGCTTCGAGTCGTCCTGTTCCATGTCTATGGTTTCCCACTGTATGGTTAGGTTGATTGGTGCGTTGCCCTTGTTCTCCATTTCGAATTCGATTGACCTGTCCACTCCGGGGACTATTGCTATCCTCTGCGGGGACTTAATCAATTCCACATCGAAGACGGGGAGGACCTTGACTTTGAGCGTCGAAGTCCCAGCAGGCACGCCCCCGCCAATTGCGACCCTCTCAGACAGTGGAACGGGCTGAGCCACTCCATCGACCATTCTTGTTGCAGGCCATGTGGGGAACGGGTCTGTGATGTTTACCGCTCTCATGGTGAGGTTGTGGATCACGTCGGCTACGAGAATCTGGTCCCCGTCCCTGAGAGGGGGGAGTGTGATGCTGAGGAGTACGGTACGAGACTCATACTGGTCAAGTGAGAATTCGGATTCGTTGACCTGGTAAGACCAGTTGGTCATTCCCTCTGGGAAGGTCACTGTCAGGTTCAGCGTCTCCATGAGGTTGCCGTCGTTCCGTAAAACCACCTCTAGGTCGACGGTGTTCCCCGGAGCTACACTCACTTCGGTGGTAGATATGAATAGTATTGCGTGATCAGGGGCAACCTGCACCTTCCATTCGCTTGTAGACATTAACTGGCCGTCGTGAGACGCATTCAGGAAGAATCTCTGGTCTTCATCGGCTCTCGCGTCCTCTCCTGCCGTGGAGTAAATCCTGACGATCCCCTGCGACCCTGCTGGTACCAACAGTGTGGATTCGGTCACACAGGGCTGCATTTCCTCGGAGAAGCAGACCCTGATCTTGTCTGCATCGAGATTGTCCAGGGACAGGTTGTAGGTTATGTTCTTGTTTCCGGTGTTATTGAGCAGGGCAATCAGGGTCTTCTGACCCACTCTGCTCTCGAGTGAGGGGGAAGGGGTGATTACTGCCGTGGAAGAAGGGGGGTAGAGTTCCGCCGAGATGACTTCAGTGAGAGTGAATAGGGCAGGGGCATATGCGAGCAGTTCTCCGGTCTCCGTGGAGTTGGCGTAGACCCAGACCTGATGCGTCTCATCCGCTCTTGCCGAGGCCGGGGGAGTGGCAGTGACCGTTATTGGCCGCTGGTTTTGGGTTGATGTGCCGTCATTGTACAGATTCGTCATAGAGGGTACTAGGTTCGCCGCGGTGGACCCCAGCGTAATAGTCCATCCAGGCTTCGGGACGTATCCTATGGTGAAGTTTGCTGGATCGTTTCCTGTATTCTCCAAAACCACCTCAGAGGATATGGCGGTCCCGGGGTCCCCGTTGGCTGCCCCTGAAGAAGTCAGCTCTGCCGACCAGATTTCAGCTATTGACATGGAAACCGTGGCTGTGGCATTACGTGAAATTGCCCCGGAGAACGCAGCCCAAGATGATGTCGCCATGAACGAGAAGTTGAGGTGACCTGCCGATGGATACTGGAAATCTGGGGTGGGTCCGAAGCTCAGTCCCACCATGCCGTATCCGGTCTCTCCTGGCAGGAGTTCCAAGGTCGAGGCGGAGGAGGAGGAGGACGAGGTCTGGACCGTAGCCGTCCACCGAGAATTCTCAATGAGACTGGAGCCAGCTGGGGTATCCTGAAGGAAGACCTTCCCATTGCTACAGGTGGATTGTGTCCAAGGGCTGCCAGATGCGGCAGTGGTTGGCGCTAGAGAGGTGCATGGCATGGCGCTGAGAGATACTTGAGCCAAGGTGTTGTTTGAACCGAGATTGTGAATTATCGTCACTTCGAAGCCAACAAACCTGTCGGTATTACCCCCCATGATGTCATTAACTGAGATGTCATCGATTTCACTGGTAATTGAGATGTCCAACTCAACTACGCTGTCTATCATTAGCGTCGTCTGGTTGACTGCTGGGACTCCTCCCTGTAGTGGTATTGCTTGGATCATCAGGTCTACTCGCTCGATGGAAGAGACCTTCCAAGACGGATTCAGTGGCATCTCTAGCTCCGGGGTAGTGATTGTTACGGGGAGTGTCCTTGTCTCATTTGGCAGCAGGACGTCGGTGATTGTGACAGGTGAGTCTATGATCCAGTACGGCACCGATTCCGTCGCTCCGACATCGATCTGATACTGGGCTGGCGCGGTACCTGTGTTCATCAGCGTATATTGCAGGGTTCTGGGGGAACCGGGGGTTATGTTCGCGAAGTTTTCACCCATCGAATGGCTGTGGTTCTGGAAAATCTCCGCGCTGAATGTACCCCCGGCCATCACCATTGTACTGGCTGAGAGGACGTATCCCGCTGTGTCGCTTTGAATTGTTACGGTCACTATCACGGCGTCTCCGTTGGCGGCATCAGCAGGAACTTCGACCGGGATCTGAATTGCATGGGTTTGCTGGGCGCCTACATTGAGTAGATTGTTGGAGTCATGTATCTGGTCAGTGATATTTACCCAGTAGTTGGCGGGATTGGAGTTGTTGCTTTGGGTCACGGTGAAGTTGTCTTCAACGGTTCCAGAGTTCTGTAGTATGAAGTTCAGTGTTGCCTGCGAACCCGGGTCGACGTTCCGGTTGTTAGCTGGTATAAGAGATGCCCTTAGGGCGACGAAACTAACGATTCTGGAGTCGATCGTGACCGAACCCTGAGTAGAGCCTGACACAAGTAGGCTGCCGCTTAGAGTGTAATCCCCTTCCAGACTGGAGCCATCGAACGATATTGTGATATTAGCAGGAGTTGGAGGGTCTGCAAGGCTTCCGGGTAGTAATTGCTCTGTACTCGAGGACAGTGAGACGCTCGGACCGCCCAGCGAAGGAGTTAGTGTTAGCTGGGCTGTGACGTCTACTGGTTGATTCCCCGTGTTGACCACAGTTATTGCCCCCTCCCAGAGAGCTCTTGCGAGGGAAGATCCATCCGATGGTAGGGAGTCTGCGATGTCTGAGGCAGACTCCACCTCTGTGACACTGACGCCAGATAGAGACATCTGGTTATTGCTAGAGTCGGAGTCGGATGAGGACGATGATGGGGCCCATGACGCAGTTATCTCATATCCTGTTCCGGATAGGGAAGAGGCGTCCCAGTACATCACGCTGTTTACCTGTCCTCCGGGAGTTATGGTGGCAGTCCTGTTATCAACGACGACCCCGTTAACCTTGAGGGTGACATTCCCTTCGGCAGTAGACCCGCCCTGATTGGTGGTCCCCACTATAATCACGTGATTAACAGGAGCAAGGGTAGGGGTTCCTCCAACAATAGCGGAAGGTGTGGTGACGTCTAGATCGGTCACTACCACATCTGGGCTCATTTGACGAGTCGAGCTTGGCATTGGGTTCTCTTGGTCTGGAGCAATGGGAATACCAGCGAGCAAGGGGGAGAGGAAAAGTAGAGCGACTAGAATCGTGGCCTTGCTGGCCGTATTCGTTGTAATATGTGGGTTTCTCGAGGATTCTAGACTGGAATGTGTAAGCATCGCTTCCGCTCCCCTCCTCGTAGAGGAGACTAACCATCATTATGAAACAACCGGAGAAAATAATTGTCCTTCTTGGTTCGTCTTGGTTGCAACCGATGTTATGAAAAGTCACTGCTCACGTTCGGTCACGTGGCGGACGCTGTATCCCTCGTTGTCATCGGACTAATTCTGATAGCGACCTTGAATGGCCTGTTCCGAATTTTGCGTTCGCAAAATAGGAGGACGATACTTCCTTCTACAAGGAGGAACGTCCCAGAGGAGGTTCTCGCAGGATCCACATCTAGAAGGAGAAGGGGAAGGGGGAGAGACCGTTCTGGAACTCCAACCGTATCAGGTTCACTAGGCGAGGGGTCGGAGGCAATTGGTGCCGGAGTGCAGGAAGCAGAGATATCAGAAAAGGGCGCTACTGCACTCGAGAAGAGGCTCGAGAGGGAGGGGGCAAAGAGGGGCTCTGTCCAAATCAGTCTGATGTGGGACAATTGGAATGATCTCGACCTACATGTAATCACTCCATCTGGGGAGCACATCTATCACGACAACAGGACTTCAAATTGCGGTGGAGAGCTAGATGTAGACATGAACTTCAAGCCTACTTCGAAATCCCCAGTTGAGAATATTGTCTGGACGAAAACCCCTCCTCCAGGGGTCTACAGAGTTGGAGTCAGGCACTACAAAATCCACACAAAGGGATTGTTCTCATGGGTACCTCTTCTAAGAAGGATACACAAAAAGAATGAGACGGGTTTCACTGTAAGCCTGACAATTGGGGAGAGCAAACGGTTCTATGAGGGGTCCCTTGTCAAGAGTAACGACCTGCAATTCGTCGCTAAATTCGCCATAGCTGGTCCAGATGGAGAAGTGCCTCAGCCTACGGCGAGTGATGAGGAATTGACTGAGGAAGTAAAGGAGGATTTCACCGAAGCTAGAGATGTGGATGAGCTTAGGAGAAGAGTGGGGACGGTTCAAGACGGTGCATCAGTGAGTCTCAACTGGGAAGGCAGTTCTGACTTGGGGCTCTCAATAATTGATTCTAACGGGGAGGAGTTGTCTTTCTTCAATCCGGAGGGCTTGGGAGGAGGGAAGTTCGACATGGAGGGTTACGACCCTGAGTCCGGTTCCAGAGAGATAAGATGGGGTTCCTCCCCTCCTTCCGGGACTTATTCGGTGGTTGTTAGGCACTTTGAGACAGAAGGCGAAGAAGGAGAGGTTCAGTTCGAGGTTAATGTGAACAACGGTGGGGATAAGCAACAGTTCTCTGGATCTATTCAATCAGATGGCTCGACTGTAGAGGTCGGAAGTTTCGAAATCTAGCCGTCCCAAAGTCCTTGGATCTGCAGAATTGATTTCATCCACTGCAGTTTCTGGAGCTTGGAGGACTCCTCGGTATCTCCTGACCATCGGCCAACAATATCAGATCTGGTGCCTAGCAGCTTGATGTTTTCTTTACGCATCCCCAGTGCTGTTAAGAAGCATGCTGCGCGGTCTCCGTCAGTAAAACCACCAGGATTGTACATCCCCCCGATTGGATTTTGCGTTTGGTGAGTTAGTACGAGCTCAGGGGGGTTTGTCTGTTCCTCGGCCAACCCTAGTAGGGCGTCCCAGTCTTCTCTATTGTCTCCGTGGGCATGTAATACGAAAGGTATTGATCTTCTAACTGCTTGATAGGTCCCTTCTCCACCGTCGGCATCGCTAACCATGCACACAACGCGGGACCATGCCTTCTCAGAAAGTGAGGCGGGCATCTCCGAAATCGCTCCAACCGCTCCATCTGCAGCTACAATGAGCGTTGGACCATCCAGAATAGAGGCTATCTCATCTGGTTCTACTGCTGCTCCGAGGATTGCTATCCGCGCTTCCCTAATCACGATTCTTCGGAAAATCTTCGATAGAGTTGCAGCTCTATTGTGCCTGGCCCAGATTCCCACGGTTGAGTCTTCGACCCTCCGAAGCATCGAAACTGCGCTATCTTTGTCGTCCCCCTCGGTCCAGCCGAAGTAATCTCTTACTTCGTTCTGAATACCAACAAGCGTCGGAGAAGAAGGCGTCAAGGCAGATGGAGTTTCTTGTTTGGCCATGCTCTCCACTGGAAGGGCTCGGTAAGTATTGAAGAACCCTCGCGGAACTCTTGAGTTTGTGCCGATGCCAATCAGAGCTCCTGAAATCGATGATGAGGGTTTACTCGCTCGGTATCCCTTTCTACCACAGGGAAGGTCATTCATTCGTCAGATGTTAGAAGAGAACGGAATAACTGTTGAGGATCTAATTGAAGCCCCTTGGCTGGAGGATGTGAGAGTAAGGGGCAGGTTAAGGCTGGTGGATTCAGTACTACAGCAGGAGGATGCAGCATCCTCTTCCACAATTGACCTTTCAACAGACGTTGGAAGGATGACGGAGACACTGTCCTTCCTTCACGCAATGCTAGTAGTCTGCGCATCATTCGATGAGAGGTTGCTTTCCAGATGGATTGAGGGCGAGTCTAGCAGAGCCGATAAGTTACTGGGTATGGACTCCAAGAACTTCAATTTGCTTTCCTCTTCATTTCTATCCGATATTGTAATGGAAACCAACTCTGAGGGGTCTGAGATATACTGGATTCCAATGGTAGACTTCATCGAGCTCAGCCCAAAAATTTCCGGTAAATACTGGAGATTGGTAAATAGGCCTTTGAGAGACGGTTGGGTTTGTCTGGATTCTGGAGCTGGAGAGACGGGTAGAGAGAGGGCTTCCCGTTTGATTAAGGAGAGGGTCAGAGAGAGTCTCAAGGTTAGTTGCGAAGATAGGATTTCCAGGATGGACGATGAGTTTGCAGCTAAGTTCGCAGACCCGGTAGAGAGGATTACTGGACTACTTTCTGAGAGAGTCAAGGAGGAGATGCCCATGACGGCGGCAATAAGGGATGACTGGCCTCCGTGCTTTGAATCAGCTGTTTCTGAGTTGAACCAGGGGGTAAATGTAAATCATGTTGGAAGGGTCTTCCTCGCTGCCTTCTCCAGATCTATAGGCCTCCAGCAGGAGCAGACCTGCAACTTTTTTTCTAACGCCCCGGACTATGACGCTGAAACTACATCATACCAAGTTGGTCAGATTTACGAAAGAGAGTATACGCCTCATGGATGCTCTTCTCTCAAAACGAACGCTAGATGCCCCGTGCAAATAGGAGAGGACCCCCTCTGTGACCAAGAATGGTTGACCCATCCACTGAAGTATATCAGAGCAAAGCAAAGGAGGAGGTACGGCTCGAGTAATGCCGAATCTGACAGAGATGCCAATGGCTCAGTTAGCGATTCTGCCAATTCCTCATAAGTAGGTGCTTACCAAGTCCTGCCAAAGGGGGCGTGGGCATAGTACGAACACTGGTTCTCACAATTGACAGAGACAATGATTTGGGGGTGAAATCGGGGATAAGGGGGCCAGTTGTTGGCAGGAAATCCTGCTTGACGGCGGCCCTCAGATTGGGTATCGCGGACCCAGAGGAGTCCGATACTAACGCGATTCTTGGTGCTCTGCACCATCACGATAGGCTAGCAGAAGGAGCTGGTGCGAGCGATGAGGTTGAGATCGCTATTCTAACCGGTGACGTGAGGGTGGGACCTAGGAGCGATAGGGCGATAGCTAGCCAGTTGGACGAGGTGATTCAGGATTTCCAACCAGATGCGGCACTCCTTGTTACGGATGGCGCTGATGACGAAGCTTCTCTGCCCATTGTTACCTCGAGGGTGAGAGTGGACACCGTGGAGAAGGTAATAGTCAGGCAGTCGAAAGGGATTGAGGGCACCTACTACTACATCGTGAAGGCCATAGAGGACCCCAGATTCAGGTCTAGACTTCTGGTTCCACTCGCAGTTTTCCTGATCATAATTGGTCTAGGCCTAATCCTACCAAACGGAATAGCTCTCATCGGCTCTCTACCACTCCTGATAGGATTGTGGGTCTTGGGTAAAGGGCTGGGTCTTGAGGCACAAATGGAGAGGGTAGCCATGGAGATGAGAGACAGCGCTACTGGGGGGCTTTTCTCGTCGTTACTATGGGGGATGTCAATTGTGAGCTTGTTCCTTGCAGTTGCTACTGTTTGGGCTGGATGGGACGATCCAGTTCCAGATGGGAATTCTCAGTTCGAGCACTTGCTAGGGCTTGTTGATGAGGTTCTACAATGGATTGTGGGTTCCGTATTCTCGTTCTTACTCGCTCTGGGAGTTCTGAGGTGGAAGGAGGGTTCCTTCACAGGAAGGAGCGTTCTACTAATCGGTCTTGGGGTAGTTTTCTACACCTTCGTAGCGGCAACAATCGACGTGGCACTCGTGATTTCATCAGGGCAGGAGTATAGTCCCACATTCAATCAACTAGGGGACGATTGGGGGCTACCAATCATGTCCATGGTAATGTACTACCTTCTGAGAACCATAGTCCAATCATTCTCCGAGGATGATGACTTAGTCCAAGGAAGTCGTTTCTGGGGAGTATGATGGGAAAGGTAACTGCATCCATACTTTGGACTGGTTCGAAGGAAAGAGGGGAGGCACTACTGGCAGCGATAAGCCCCGACGATCCAGATGATTTCACGGTAGAGTTATTGCATTTCAGAGACTATGTAGAGTTGAGGATAGGAGTTACCACAGACGGGCTAAGTCGATCGAGATCATCGGTAGATGACATTCTTGCCTGCTTGTCAGCAGCTGAGTCAGGGCTTGACTCTCTGGATTGACCCTATCGAGTACTAGTACTATTCAAGGGGGGGCTTACAGTGCATGATGCGTGGAAGGACTGCCGCATGACCGATCCCACTTGCTATGCGATACAAAGGAAGTTCCTCATCCAACAAAGTTGTTTCAGGATTCGATAAGGAGATGGCTGACTGCTCATTTGTCAGATGACTCCGCAACGGATGGGAACACGGGGAGTATTGTTGAGGCAGTGGTGGTATCGAAAAGTGCAGGAGTGTTCTGCGGCAGGGTTCCAGTGGACTTGCTTTTCGCTGAGTGGTTTCCCTCCTGTGATTTGACTTGGAATGTCGAAGAAGGAGGGGATATCACAGTAGGTAGCCAGATTCTGTCCGTCTCTGGTCCATCGGATAGTGTCTTGAGTTGCGAGAGGGTTGTGCTGAACATTCTTGGTAGGCTATCGGGCATTGCCACGAGAACCTCCGAATGGGTAAGCGAGTCAGGGGGCGTTTCTATCGCATGCACTAGAAAAACTGCATGGGGGCTTATGGACAAATGGGCCGTACATATAGGGGGCGGACTAACCCATCGGCTCAGTAGGGCCGATGCATTGATGATTAAGGAAAATGACTTGAGCGTAATCGGCTCTAAAGATGATATTGAGTCAGCAATTTCATCCGCAATCTCCTCCATTGATTTCGAGGAAAGTGCCGGATTTGTCGTAATCGAGGTTCAGGACTCTGCGCAGGCGATTTCAGCAGCCGAGTCCTGGTCAGAGAATCAGAAAATCAGAGGAAGGGAGGGAAGAATAGTGATACTACTAGACAATATGGGACCAGGTGAATGTAGGTCTGCAGAAATTCTACTTAGAGAGTCTGGGTTAAGGGATTGGTGCATTCTGGAGGGATCAGGAGGAGTAACATTGGATGGTTTGCATACATGGATCGAGAGTTCCAAGGTAGATGTGATTTCTTCAAGCTCAGTAAACATGGGAGTCCCCTCACTGGATCTCTCAATGCTAATTGGAGGGAGTTGATGGTCAGGATTCCCGATAGCCACCCTAGGAAGAAGTCCCTGGAGTCAAGGCAGAAGATAGTGGATGGCAGCTCCATGGGTCTGCTTGCGGACTCGGCAATGATTGCTCATGGCAGAGGAGAGGCTTTCGACTATCTGCTCGGAGAGAGGACCACGGAGTCAGCCAGAGAGGCCATTCGTGAGAGTGCGGCTCGCCTCGGGAATGCCAGAAGGCCGGTCATCTCAGTTAACGGAAACACGACAGTCCTAGCAGGCGACGGAGCGATTAGGTTGGCTGCAGTCCTCGGTTGTCCTATTGAGGTGAACCTCTACTACAGAACCCCGAGCAGAGTCAAGGGGCTGATCTCGCTATTGGAAGAGTTGAGGCTTAACGTGTCCCAAGAGGCTGCACCTGATGGGTTCTATGGGGACTGGAAGGAAGCAGTCGAGGGGGTATCGCTCCTAGGGGAATCTCCTAATTTCAAGATAGAAGGTTTGGAGGGGCCGCGCTCAAACTGTACTGCAGAAGGAATAGGCGGAGCTGATACTATCCTTGTCCCTCTTGAGGACGGAGACAGGTGCGAGGCACTGATTACTCTTGGCAAGGAGGTCCTCGTGGTCGATCTGAACCCTCTTTCAAGAAGTGCTAGGATGGCTTCGGTAACGATAGTAGACGAGGTTTCCAGAGCGTTCGAGGGTATTCTGTCGTGTCTACTCAATGACTCCGAATACAGACAGGCAGAATGGGACAATCTGAAATCTTTGAATGGGTCCCTGAAGGAGATCAGTAATCATTTCTCAGTATAGCCCACATGTCCTGTTCAGCTACCTAACTCTGTGAGAATCGCTGCACATCTGGACGCTATGGCCTCGCCGACCTCCGTGGTTGAGGCCTTTCCTCCCAAGTCGTAAGTCACGGGACCTCCTGAAGACATGTGTTCTGAAATCGCTCTCTCAATGACTTCTGCGCACAACATCGCTTCCTGATCGTCATTCTTCAAACCAAGAGTGTCGAACATCAATTGTACAGAAGATATTGCTGCGATGGGATTCACTTTGTTCTGTCCTGCGTATTTCGGGCTGGAGCCATGAACTGGCTCGAATAACATGTGTTCGTCTCCTATGTTGGCGCTGGCTGCCATGCCCATCCCGCCCTGCAATACTGAGGCTAGATCTGTGGCTATATCTCCGAACATGTTCGGAAGAACGACTACATCGAGATCCTCTGGGCTCCTGACTAGCCACATAGTGAATGCATCAATGAACGCCTCGTTGGTTACAATGCCTTGGTATTCAGATGAGACCTCCCTGAAAACATCCCTGAATAGTCTGCATCCCCTAGTTACGTTGCTCTTGTCTACGCATGTTACCTTCTGAACGCTACCAAGTCTGGATTCACGTCTCTTGGCTAGTTCAAATGAGAATCGGATAACTCTCTCGCTACCCTTACGCGATATCGGCCTAATGTCCCAGCCTACTTCTCCTTCCAGACCCGGGAATCCGTCGATAACAAGTGGCTCATCCCTTTCTTCTCCTCTGGCTGCCATTCCAGACCTCCTTAGCAGCGCATGGTACAGGCCCTCGGTATTTTCTCTCACCATTACGATATCTACGAGTTCGTTGTCCCAAACATCGATGAAACTTCCATGCACCTTGTGCTTGACGCCCTTGTAGAGTTTGACCGGTCTAACGTTAGCATACAGATCCAATGCTGACCTCAGTCCTAGAAGTGCCTGCCCTCCGGCGATATCGCCATTTGGGAGAGTGGCTCCCGGCCAGCCAACTGCACCGACCACAATGGCATCAGATTCATCCCTGCAGTATTCGAAAGAGCCAGCCGGCCACTCCTCACCAGTATCCAGATAGTGTTGGCCACCACAAGGAATCTCGGTAGTTTCCAATGAAATTGCTCCTGAGTCATGGAAGGTTGAGAGTATCCGCTTGACCTCTTCCATAACCTCTCGGCCAGTCCCATCCCCTGGTAGAAGTGCTAATCTGTACGGCGCCATTGACCGGGGCACAACCCTTTCATTCATCAATCCAACCCTGTCGAGAGGTTTCCTCACAGAGCAGATAATTGATAGACGGTCAAGTTGACATCACGCCCATGGGAACCAACTCAGAAGAGGATAAGAGCGGACCGAAAATCGACATCAGAACACTACCGGAGTCGGTATCCCTTCTTTGGGAGTCAATGCTACGCAAAAATCCAAACTGGGACTTATCTAAGTGGCTAGACGAAAGGGCCAATGAAGAATTAGAACTACTGGAGTCGCATCTCGGCAGGGAGAAGCTCAGGTACGAACAGAGACTCCATAGAATAGAGAATCTTTCCAAACAGATGAGCAGGAGAAGAGAGAGCGCTGGGACATCTCCATTGCCCGATCCAAACCAGCGGAATTTATTCGACGTATACGGTCCATCGGAGGAGGCCCCCAATGCCGAAGGAAAGGAGATCGATGAAGTGCCATTAGTTGACCTCGGATCGCTCTCGACTGATGATGACCTGTTGCTGGCTTACATTAATCAGAAGATTCTGATTGTAATCGAGGAGGCAAATGAAAAGGGAGAGGGTTTGCATTTTGACAATATAATGCGGCTGATGGAGTCTCCTGGGATAACCGCAGAGGACATTGACGAGTCGATATCTTGGCTCCTTCAGAAGAACGAGATTATTGAGATAGAAAGAGACGTTTTTGTCATCAGCTCATGACAATCGTGGTCGTAATCAATACAACCATTCAAACACGAAGAGCGAATCGGAAGTCTACCTATGACGAGCGAAACCTCTGGGTGGTATGCGAGACTGGATCATGAGTGTCCAGAGAGGACCCAACAGATCGAAATATGGCTCAATTCATGGCTTGAGGCAACCAAGAAAGGGCTCCCCATAGCAGCTACTCTTCCGAACAATTGGCCAACTCTTCCTGCAGGTCTACTCAGTAACCCAGGAACGGTACTAGATCACCTAATTGCTAGGTTTGATGCCCAGAGCGATGGGCGTTCTCCGAGGGGAGTTTATGCACCTCCAGCACGGTTTGTCGATGCAATACTGTACGACGAGTTGCGCCATGGGAGAAGTAAGAAGAAGGAACCCCCCGCTACCCTCTCTTTGGCTGCCCTTCCGCCTAGTTTCAGGGGTTTTGCAAAGCAGATTAACGAGAACATCGATGATAGTGGGGACTCCGAAAGCGATAGTCCTGAAATGGATAACAGAACGATTTCGGGAATTCCGATTCCGTTTGCAGACCCTTGTGTGGGGGGCGGTCTCTTCGTTGAGAGAATATTGAGGATACACTCTGAAAGAATTTCAGGAAATACGCCGAATGAGAGGAGAGAGGACACTCTTCGACTCTTGGAGGGACTACAGTTGGTAGACAGTTCCGAGGTGGCAGTGACTGCGGCGAGGAAGAGAATCGTGATTGTTCTTGCCAGGCTAGGGCTTGTAGACCTAGATGGAGAGGGGGACGAAGGAAAGATTGGTCTCAGTGAGGCAGAGATGATCATCGAGAGTAACGTACGTTGTGTTGATCCTCTACTTGGCGAGTGGCCCTGGAACGAGGGACCCATGCTTCTCGTTTCGCGCCCACCGTGGCTCAGAATCAAGGATAGATTCAGAGGACATCCAGATGGGAGTGCTCTCAGAAAGAGGCTTTCATGTCAGCTAAGGGAGTTCCAGGAACCAGATGGAAGAACCAGATTCTCAGCAATCAAAGGTAACGTGAACCTGTACAGACTTTACATCGAGAGATCAATGCAGTTGTGTCAGAAAGGAGGGAGGGCAAGACTAGTAGTACCCAGTTCTGTTCTGAGGGAGAAAAGCAGTCTACCACTCAGGAAGCTGCTTGTTGAGTCAAATCAATGGGATTCGGTTTGGTCGTTTCCAGAAGACCACAAGTTACTCTTTGGTGGTTCACAAGGAGTATCTGTGATCGGGGTTACCGTTGGAGAAGAAACCGATGTTCTAACAAGCTTCGGACCTCTGCTGACTGATGACCTCTCGTCGGGCAAGGGACTTGTGTCAGATGCCCCATTCTTTGAGTTGGAAAGAGGACCATGGTCCTCTTGGACAGATGCATCATGGGCCGTTCCGAAGATGCCTAGATCGCCGGTTGAAAGGACTAGGACTATTTCAGCAATAGGAAAACTGGCAGATAAGCCTCGTTTGGTCGAAGACGGAACTGGCTTGAATCCGAGTACTAAAGTCATCAAAGTAAGAGTAGGGGAGATCGAGAGATCTTCATGGGAGGACGAGATATGCGAATGGAGAGAGGGGCTTCTTCCATTCGTAAGGGCATCGCATATCCATTTCGAGAATGGTAGAGGGGTGATTAGACACCCCGCTTTCGATACCAATAATGTAAGTGAACTAGAGGCTAATAGTTCTGGATGGTCAGGACCCAAGAATATGGCCGTCCAGTCTAGAATCGCGTGTCAGGCGGTGGTGAATCCTAACTCTGAGAGGAGATTGGTGTGGGCGGTTGTTCCAGAGGGCTGCGTTGTCGGGAACTCAGTAAGCTTCCTCGATCTCCCTCCCGAGGTTACAGAGCGGCTAAAGGATAGGTTCGGAACCATTCAAGAGGGTTTGAGCGTCCTCGCTAGCCAGCTGAATTCAGAAGACCTGGATCTGTGGTCCAAAGCTTGGGCGGCAAATAACAATGTGAATAACTATGAAATCGAGACTCTGCCTTTCGAAATAGAGGGTGGAGAGTTTGGATTGCCGTTCTAGTGAAAAAAACGGGCCCAGGGTAATTTGCGGATTCCGAATTTCGGTTTCCTAGTTCCGGAATATCGCCCATATCGAGAATGGATTAATATCCATGGTTTGCATACGGGGGACGTTCCGAACTTGGAATGCATTTAGGAGAGTAGCATGGGAATCAATCCAAAGATCGGCATCACTGGTCTCCCACGCTCGGGAAAGTCAGCTGTACTTCAGAAAGTTGTAGACATGATCTCCGAAGAAGGTAGTGGGTTCAGGAGGACCAAGGGGCCTAGTCCCCCTGAGCACATTATTGGGGGCATGAGGTGCGAGCCAGTAATTGAGAACGGAGAGAGGGTCGGATATGCCTGCGTGAACATTCTTACCGGTGAGAAAGGAGTGATGGCCCATAGAGAAATAGACTCTAGGAATCGCATACTTGGTTTCGGCATAGACCCGAGTGAGATCGATAGGGTTGGGGTCCCCGCGATAATTGACAGTATAGGAAACTGTGAGATCCTAGTGATAGACGAGGTCGGGAAGTTCACTGTCGAAAGCGAGGGTTTCGTCAACTCGGTTAGGTTGGCATTGCAGCATGACCTACCTACTCTGTTGACACTTCACAAGAAAAGTCGTCACCCTCTATTGCAGGATATCAGGAGGAGGGACGACGCGCGTATACTGGAGGTTACCCCAGTAAACAGATCGCTACTCCCATACAAGATTCACAAGTTAATCCAAGAGTTGTGATACTTACTTAGGTCAAGTTGATTGGAAGTGTCGAATTCGAAAAAGGCATGGAGTCTCCGGCTTCGAGGATGAGCAGGCTCCTGTCGGGATTCCTTCTCTGTCTATTTGCGGTTACATCCATTGCAGTCGTAGATGGTAGATTCACTGATTTTTCAGAGTTCGGAGTCTTCTCGGTAGTCTGTGCAATCTCTGTCTTAGCCTCGATTCTGCTTGTCTCATTAGCAGCGGGTAGGGGGAAGGAACACGGGAGATGGCCTACAGACTCAATGATCAGTAGAGAAGCCGAAGACGCAATGATATCTAGGTTAGAAAAAGAGAGGGATGAGGCAAGCATGCAGGGTCTTAGTTCCAAATGGGCTAGGATGGAGATGGAGCATCTGGAGTCGAAACACAGTGAGGAGTAGAGAGCGAAAACTTGACCCTATGTCCACTGCCCGCGTTGATTGGTAGTTGCAATGGGAGACGTTCCTGAAGAGCTGAAATACACCGAGGAGCATGAATGGGTTAGAGTTGAAGGAGACGAGGTGAGTATAGGAATAACCGACTTTGCCCAGAATGCCTTGACTGAGGTGGTCTGGGTCGAGCTTCCCGAAACCGACATCGAGGTGAGTGCGATGGAGTCCTTTGCGAGTGTTGAATCTGTGAAGTCGGTTAGCGAGATTTATGCCCCTGTCCCCGGTACTATAACTGAAGTCAACCATTCTCTAGAAGATTCGCCAGAGCAAATAAACGAGGACCCATATGGCTCAGGGTGGATATGCAAAATCAAAGTAGGTCCTGATTTAGATATGAGTGGGCTTCTAGATGCAGGCAGTTACTCCAAACTTATCGGAGAGTGACCATGGGGTCTACTCGGCCGGTACACATCTACGTTGACGGTTCATGTGGAGAGAATCGTAATGTTACATCAGATACCAAGGCTGGATGGGGTTTCTGCGTAATTTCAGAGGATACCGGGTCTGGAAACGGAAAGGGGATTCTCTTGACGGAATCATTCGGACATGTCGTCACAGATCCAGAGGATGGTGGTTTTTTGGGCGCCGAAGTGGGTTCTAACAACACCGCCGAGCTATCAGCGATCGCCCATGCTCTGAGGTGGGTTGTTCTAGAGAAGGGGATAGAGGCAGCAATAGTAAGGAGTGACTCGACTTATGCGTTGAATATAGCCTCGGGGACTTGGGAGGCAAAGGCAAATCAAGAATTAGCAAGGAGAGTGAGTTCTCTATGGAGGGAAGTATCTGGCCTGATTATTCTGAGTGGTGAGCATGTGCCCGCTCACACCGGTCATAGGTGGAATGAGCGAGCTGATCATCTAGCTTTCAGGGCTATGAAAGGAGAGTCTCCACTACCTCTGCAGTTCTGGAAACCCGGGAAGAGGTAGTTCACTCCTCCTTTAGAGGGCCGATGACGAGATACACGTATACTGCCTGGAGGCCCAGAAGGAGTCCAACTAGAACCAGGACGAGCCCGGTTGGATCAGGAAGGTGAGGTTGCATTGGATTGCCGGCTATCCAGGAAATTGTTAGAAATCCTATGGAGGCATATAGAACTAGTCTGGCGGACTCCTCTGGTTTCTCCCAAAGGTCAATCCAAGGGACTAGTCCCTTTCTTTTGAATGTTCGACGATACCAAGACACATAGGCTAAGCATGCCCCCACAAGACCGATTAGCCCTCTGGAAAAACTGGAGTCGTCCCAAGGTCCGCTCGGTGCAACGCCGAGCACGAGGGCATCGAGAATTAATACCCCGGCTGCGATTGCATGCGGCTTCCACCGCGGCTCGCTTTGGCCCCCCATGGAGTTATCAGGCCGAGCCGTAGTAATGATGTATTGCTCTCATCTGCGAGGCCTGAGAAGACATGGAAGACGTTGCGTTCTCTGATATCGTCGAGGCTGCTAAAGCGCTCGAAGGAGTGATTGTGAGGACACCAGTTGTAAATTCTGCGAAAATAGACGAAATCGCTGGAAGGAAGGTTTTCATGAAGTGTGAGAATGCCCAACACGTCAAGGCGTTCAAATTCCGAGGGGCTTCGAATGCAGTAAGAGTCCTCGGGGACGAGGCAGAGAATGGTCTTTGCACTCACAGTAGCGGGAACCACGGACAGGCAGTCGCTTTGGCTGCAAAGCAGAGGGGGGTTCCTGCTTATATCGTGATGCCTAACAACGCTCCCAAGGTTAAGATCAACGGCGTCATTAGCCATGGTGCAGAGGTGATCCTCTGCGAGCCTAACCTAGATGCGAGGATTTCTACTGCGAATTCGGTGCTTGAAAGGACTGGGGCGACCTTCATCCATCCGTTTGACAACCTCAGCGTCATAGCCGGACAAGGAACTGCAGCGAAGGAGATGATTGAGGATTGTGGGGTCCTTGATGCCGTCTTGTCCCCTATAGGCGGAGGTGGCCTGATGTCTGGGACGTGCATTTCCACCCGAGCTCTGCTTCCGGAGGCTCGAATTTTCGGAGCAGAGCCAGAAGGGGCTGATGATGCTGCTAGGTCCTTAGAGACCGGGGAGTATGTGCCCCAGACAGGTCCGGATACTATCTGTGATGGTCTCTTGACCAGCATGGGTGAGAAGACATGGCCAATCATCAAGAGCCATGTAGAAGAAATTGTCACCGTAAGTGACAATGCTGTGCTAGAGGCAATGACTCTGATTCACGAAGAGTTCGGGATGATCGTGGAACCCAGTGGAGCCATATCTCTTGCAGCAGTACTGAAGGATGAGTTCAGAGAAAAGCAAGGAATCGGATCTATTGGAATTATTCTGTGTGGTGGAAACGTAGACCCTGAGAATCTCCCCTTCTCCCCGTAGAATATGCCCTAACAGATTATATTATCATGGTAAGCCTGTGATTCATGGCCCTAGTCTTTGATAGGATAAAATCGACGCCCGGCGAAGCGCTGCTTCTTCTGACTGCCCTAGTAACACTGGTCTACTCGTTGAACTTCATGTTCTTCTCGGCGTGTTACACTACCGCAGGAGAAGATTGCTTCACCTTGCTTGACAATGGTGCCCCCCTGAGCGATCCAGCGTATGGTGCTGGCGCACCAGAGTTCGCATTCAACGGCATTCTGATGTTCGGGATTTTCATGTCGACCATGTTGATTCTCAATGAGGGTGCGCGTGGCATGTGGAAGGTGATGCTCCCCGTTCTGGCTGGACTAGTCGTAGCCAGCGCAGTGATCTGGATGTTTTGGAACGATGCTAGCGAGTCTAGCGAGGCCCCCAAGTTCCTCACTCCCATCGTGACCTTGGCATATGCCGGCGCGTATATGATGCTCCGTTCGGAAGACGAAGTTCATGAGGGCTTGGACTCGCTCTCGTTCGGTAACGGTATCAAGGACCCAGTGGCTCTGGTGGGTCTGGTAGTAGTCATCGCCACAGGAATCTTCTACGTGTTCAGGCAGATAGTGGACCCGGAATCCGTAATTGACGCGGTCACTCCGGGGAATGCCATGGATGGCCTGTTAGCTCCTTCGAAAGTTACTGTGGCCTTCACTGGGGCTCTTCTACTGACTTACGTACTATGGGCAGTCGTTCTTCTGACCCAAGGTGCTAGGGGGATGTGGGCGGTAGCACACCCTGCACTCTTCGCTTTCCTTACAGTGACGATAGCCAACTACTTCGGTTTCGTCTTCGGTCCGGTTAGGGAGTTCTCAGAGCAGAATGAGATGGATGCAATTTCGGGACCGGCGACCATGCTCATTTTCCTCCTAGTCTACCTAAGGCTCAGGGATGAGGGCATCGAGGATGGTATGACCTTCCAGGGCGAGCCGCTGGATTCGGGGGGCTTCGATCGTTTGTTCGTGATGGTTGCAATAGTGATATCGGCAGCGTTCATGATAGTACAGATATCAGGTCTGTGAATAGGTGGAGCACGAGCCGGGATTTGCACCCGGGTCCATGGATCTGCAGTCCATTGCATAGCTGCTCTGCCACTCGTGCTTCATCCCGCCGACCGTACTTTCTTTCTTGAAGGCTGTCCGCGTTCCGGCATACCTTCATTGGGTGGGTGCCGGTGTGAAAGGCATGCCTCATGTGTCTTCCCGCTTCGAGGGCCTCGGTGTCGGTTTCGCCCCTTATCTCCAGCCTCCGGGGCCCGAGGTCGTCAGATGGACCGTCGGCGAACCCGGTTTCGAAACTCCATCCCCTATCGTCGATGCTGCGATTAGGGGTCTCGAAGAAGGGAAGACAAAGTACACCAGAGGACCGGGTTCACTAGAACTATGCAATGCCGTTTCCGAATACCTCAGAATCCACCATGACATCAAGGCAAGGGCGGATGATATCGTAGTGACTCCTGGGGCGAAGCAGGCCCTTCTGTACTCATTCTTGATTACAACTATGCCAGGAGACGAAGCTATTCTCCTTTCCCCATCATGGGCATCATACGAGCCGATGCTGGAATTCATCGGAGCAGTGCCCGTGCATGTGAATGTGAAAATGGATAGCTTTCACCCTGATTTGGAGGCAATTAGAGAAGCCGTAACTGAGAAGACCAAAATGATTCTCATAAATTCTCCATGCAATCCAACTGGAGCCGTATTCACTCCTGAGGAAATCAGGGAGATTGTGGATATAGCCGTTGAGAATGACTTGTGGATAGTTTCTGACGAGATATACGCTCGAATGGTTTGGGTCGATTGGCCTCACGTTTCTCCATCGTCAATTCCCGGAGGGAAGGAGAGGACTATTGTGGTCAATGGGTGGTCAAAGTCTTGGGCTATGACCGGGATGAGAGTAGGTTTTCTCACGGGTCCGAGCGAGGCGATGAGAGCAGCGGTGAAGAGCCAGGCCAACTCAGCATCCCATATCCCGACATTCATGATGGATGCAGCCAAGGTAGCACTGGAATGCGAGGACTCGGTACAGGAGTTCAACAATGAGTACAGGAAGAGAAGGAAGCTGATGACGGAAGGGCTGTCTTCCATCCCAGGAATAAGGGTCCCGGAACCAGAGGGTGCTTTCTACGTATTCGCAGACGTAACAGGGACTGGGATGACCGATATCGAATTCGCAGATGGGGCATTAGAGGCAGGAGTCCAACTAATCCCGGCGTCTCTGATTACAGGAGGCGAGGGTTTCGTCAGGATCTCATATGCTGCTGATGAAGAGGACATTATGGAGGGTTTGAGGAGGCTCAAGTCCTGGCTATTGCAAGAGTGAGTTTGAAATCTCGGTGACTTGGCTCGGGACTGTGGACGATATCGAATCTGCAGGTTCCCATGTCCTTCTAGACTATGTCAACTACAAGAGGGGGGAAACTGGAGACGGAGAGTGGGTACTATCGGTTCTAAGGGAGTGCGTAAGGCAGTCAGGAGTGAGGGAGGTCCATTCACACGTAGAGATATTCGATGGAGAAGATAGCCCCCCTGGTTTTGCTGCTGTAGTTCTTATCGATGAGAGCCATGTAACGGCACATTGCTACTCAGAGAGGGGAATTCTAGCCGTCGACGTCTTCACTTGTGGAGATAGCGACCCCTCTGAGGTAGCAGGCAAGATCAATGACGCGCTGGTATCCGAGATTCCCGGCTTGAGGAAAGTTTTCGAGAAGAGAGTCGAACGATTCAGGAGTGATTAGATGGGAATTAGGGACTTCATAGAAACCAACTATTCCCACTTCAATGCCGGTGAACTGGCGAGATGCATAGATTCTCTTAGGGAGTTCCTGGATGGAGGAGGGAGACTGATGATCACTCTGGCAGGAGCTATGTCCACTGCAGAGATCGGAAAGAGCCTAGCCCCCGCAATCAGGTCTCAGAAAGTGCATGCAATTTGCTGCACCGGAGCAAATCTGGAAGAGGAGTTATTCGGCCTCTTCTCTAGGTCTGAATACGAGCATGTGCCAAATTGGAGGCATCAGAGCAAGGAAGAGGATGCTGAGCTTCACCAAAGAGGAATGAATCGTGTTACTGACGTAGCAATCCCTGAAAGTACGTTCACCAAAGTGGGGGATTCATTGATGTCACTGTGGGAGGAATCCGAGGCTGTGGGGGACAGTCGCTTCCCACACGAATACGTATACGACCTCCTACTTCACGGGGATTTCGAGGTCTCCTCGGCACTGGAGGATTCGTGGTTAGTAGCGGCTGCCGATGCCAATCTTCCTATTTTCACCCCTGGCTGGGAGGACTCAACACTAGGGAACCTGCTTTCTGCTAGGGTCATAGACTGTACGCTCAAGAGCAATGCGATTGTGAGAGGAGGTTTAGACGCGATGCAATCTCTTGCGGATTGGTATCGAGAGGACGACTCTCCCACGGGTATGCTACAAGTCGGAGGCGGAATTTCAGGGGATTTCGCAATCTCAGTCGTACCTATGCTTAGGCAGGACGCTGGCGTGGAGGTTCCACTTTGGGCATGGTTTGCTCAAATCTCAGAGTCTAGTCCTTCATACGGTGGCTATTCTGGGGCCCCCCCAACTGAGAAGATTAGCTGGGGCAAATTGGGAGTCGAGACTCCTCAGTTCGTAATCGAGTCAGATGCAAGCATCGTACTTCCGATGATCCTTTGCTCATTGGAATAGTTGAGAGTAGTTCCCAACCTCCTCTGATATTCGAATCAGTTGGTTGTACTTCGATGTCCTGTCTGACCTAGCCGGTGCCCCCGTCTTGATCTGCATTGCGTTTGTGCCAACGGCCAAATCGGAAATTATGTCGTCAGAAGTCTCTCCTGACCTATGACTAATTATAGTCCCAAAACCAGCCTCTCTTGACTTGCGAATCACTTCCATAGTCTCAGTGAAGGTCCCAATCTGGTTCAACTTGATTAGTATAGCATTTGAGGCCTGGATAGAGATTCCCTTCTCGAGCCTCTTAGGATTAGTCACATACAGGTCATCACCGACTATCTGTACCCTGTGTCCTTCTCTGGAGGTGAATTTCTTCCAAGAGTCCCAATCGTCCTCTCCGAATGGATCCTCGATTGACACGATTGGATACTCATCCAACCAATCGGAGTATTTTCTACCGAGATTTGTTCCAGATATTAGTTCTCCATCAATTAGGTAGTTTGAGCCATCGAAGAATTCCTGTGCTGCTACGTCTAAGGCTATGGAGACCTCTTTCCCCGGAGCGTATCCTGCTACCTCTATTGCCTCTCTGACCAAACGTAGTCCTTCTTCGTTCCTAGAAAGGTTCGGGGCGAAGCCCCCTTCGTCCCCCACTCCACCAAGCAGTCCCTCTCGCTTTAACGTGGTCTTGAGGGAATGGTAAATCTCGACTCCAGCTCTTAGAGCCTCCGAGAAGGATTGGAAACCGTGAGGGACGACCATGAATTCCTGGACATCGACATTCGATTCTGCGTGTGCTCCGCCGTTCAGAATATTCATCATCGGAACTGGTAGGCTGGTCTCGACTCCGTGAGAGATATGCTTCCAAAGTTCTCCTTCTGAAGAAGCCCTCAGGCATGCTAGGGAGGCTCCCAATATGGCATTGGCCCCCAAGGAGCCTTTGTTCTCAGAGCCGTCCAATTTTATCAGAAGAGAGTCGATACTCTCCTGTTCAGAAGGATTCATTCCGATCAGTGCCTCTCTGATTGGACCGTTGACATTGTCAACCGCGTCTTGAACCCCCTTGCCCATCCACTGAGTCCCGCCATCTCTCAATTCTACTGCTTCGTGTGTTCCAGTGCTTGCTCCTGAAGGAACAGCTGCCCTTCCCTTCAATACACCATCGACATGGCAGTCGACTTCAACTGTTGGATTTCCTCTTGAGTCGATGATGGCCCTAGCGAAGATGTCGCTGATAGCGGCACCCATTGACTTGCCCACAAGCCCCTGACTTCTCAAGGTAGCGATTCAAATCGCTATCTGTTAAGCCAACTGAGCCACCGAGAAACCTTACTCTGCATCTCTGGGACTTCCAGTTCTGACCTGCATGTGCATTCCCAGCAGAGTTGCTCCTCATTAGGTGAAATAGAGAATAGTTCGGCCCTAATTAGCACCCCATCTGCATCATTAGATTTGGAACGGTTATCGTCTACGAAGCAGTGCAATAGGTGCTTAGGGTAATGGTGGATCCTGCCAGACTTGGGGCAGCATAACATGGCGCTCCTTGGGAGGAAGATGAGCGAGGAACCAGTAGTTGGGTCAAGTTCGTGACCCTCGATCTTGGTTCCATCCAACAGGGATGCCACGTCAATATGGTGCCACTGGGATTCTGAATGGGGGATATCTAGTTCAGACACGTCATCAAGATACTCCTGGATCCTGAGTTGGGAGACTGCTTCTTCCTGACTCATGACAAATCAGAGTAGGCCGTCCCATTTGAATACAACCAATTTTATTCAATTAAACAATGACTAGAAAAGTGTGTTTTTATGAAGAAAAATGTTCCATAACACCAAGAAATAACCATAAGTTGCATGTTTTTCGGAGAAGAGTATGAGTAATGTTGATTCACTAGACAGGTCTATTCTATCCTTCCTCAGAGAGTCCGCAAGGGCCCCCTACGTAGAGATAGCCAAAGGAGTCGGCGTCACAGAGAGGACTGTCCGAACTAGGATCAAAAGGCTAGAGGATGAGGGGGTAATCAGAGGATATACGGTTAGAGAGTCCGGAATAGGGCTCACCGCGCTGATTCGTCTCAAAGTTGGTTCGGGTACCGAGATTGGTTCTCTGGCTGGTGAGTTCTCAGGATGGGCTGGCGTGGAGTGCGTATACGAAATCAGCGGCGATGCAGATCTGGTTGCGGTGGTTCACGTTGATGATACCGTGGCTTTGAGGGACATGCTGGACAGAATGTGGTTAGCAGCACCCGGAGACATCAGTTCAACTCAGACCGAACTCGTCCTAGAGCAGTATTAGAATTTGAATATCGTCTATATGGGTTTGCAAAGAAGATATCTGAAATACTGAATCCTCCCCGATTTTAGGGCCTCGTAAACAGGAGTGCCGGGCACTCCCCCGAAGGTCTCGAAGCTTTTCCTGAGAGAAGGCGGAGCACTTTGGCGTATCATCTCCCTCCGGCCCTCATCGATAATATCCAATGCGTCCACTACGTTTTCAGTCACGTCCGTCCATGACTCTATGGTAAATCCGGACTGGACGAAATTCTGGTGCATTTTCTCCATGGTTTTCTTATCCCTCATATCGGTCCAGCAGAACTTTCCACCTGGCTTTAGAACCCTGAATACCTCAGAGATGAAGGCTGGAATATCAGCATAGCAATGGGATGATTCGACATTATACACGATATCAAAGGATTGATCTGGTAGAGGAAGTTGCTGAGCGTTTCCAACCCTGAATTCTAAATTATCCTGGTCAGAAAACCATCCTTGAGAGAGTCGTATCGCCTCATCTGAATAGTCTACCGCAAGTAGGTATTTTGGGTTGTATTTCCTTGATATCCAACTCGCTCCTCCTCCCCTCCCAGACCCTACTTCGAGGACTTCCTTTCCCTCAATCTCAACATCCCTTATGTTCATGTTGTATAGTTGGATGAATAGCCTGTCTCCCTCATCCTCGGGCGATAGTTCGAGTTCGTCTCCATCTGTGAATCCGTAATTCATGAATCGGAAATTGGAGTCTTTCTGTGATCTTGCCATCCTCTGATATAGGCCTCTCCACATTCTCATCCTAACCCTGGAAGGAGCCAGTCGCATTACAGAGTAGAATATCCTCGCAGGGATGCCAGTTGACAAATTAGCACCTATTCCTTCCACTTTACTGAGCAACCGATACTCTCTGTCCTGGACACAGACACCTGCTGCCCTGAGATAAGTTCGTTTATCGCGTCGTCTAGTTCGGAAGTTGTAGCGTGTGACGGATCTCTAGGAGAGTCGTCCAGGCGACCCCTGTAGACTACGATTGATTCATTATTCAGAAGGTAGAACTCAGGAGTTCTCTCCGCACTGTAGGCAATCGCAACTTCCTGTGTTGAGTCGTGGAGGTAGGGGTATGACATTCCCTTGTTAGCTCTCTTTACCATGTTCTCCCATGAATCCGATTCATACTTGACTGGGTCATTTGAGTTGATTCCGACGAATCCCAGACCCTTGCTTCTGGCTACATTAGCTGCGTCCTCTATTCTGGGCTCCGATCCTACTACATACGGGCAGTGATTGCAAGTGAAGAAGACCACAGCACCGTTCTCTCCCATGGTATCACTGAGTGTGAGGGTCTGTCCGCCTGAGTTCTCGTTGGCATTTGGAAGTTCGAAATTAGGGGCCAATGCTCCCGGTTCAAGTTTCTTCAAGAAGTGCATGTATTAGCGCCAAGGCGGCACACTGTTCAATCCTTTGGAACGAGGGCTTCCCTCTTGGTATTGATTTGCTCTCGACACTCCTCCAATCTCCTCCTTGCCAGTCTATTCTGGGAGTCAACATCGAGGACCTGCCTCCAAGCTGTAGCGGCTTTCTCAACATCTCTACCTTCATGAAGAATTGCAGCGATGCGGAGTCTCGCGTCCAGGTGCTGTGGGTCGGTCCTGACTGCAGCCTCGAAATCGGAAATTGCCTTCTCAGATCTTCCGAAGTCAACATACAAGAGTCCTCTCTGATACCATGCCTCCGAAAGTTTGGGATTCTCCTCTATGGCTTTGTTTAGAGGTTTCTCCGCCTGCTCGGACCTGCCCATTGCTATCATACATGTACCCAAGTGAACCAGTCCCATCGAATGGTTATGACTTAACTTTAGGAGCTCTCTAAGCTCTGATTCGGCATTTTCCCAATCGCCCTGATTCATCAGTATCTCCGACTTCCTCAAGCGACCAAGTTCATGATTGGGTCGTTCCTCCACCAATTGGGTGGCATCATCTAGTGCCATTGCCAAATCGTCACAGAGAAGGGCTGCTGATGATCTGTTTAGTCTTGCCCTAGCGTGTTTTGGGTCAAAACTTAGTGTATCGGAGAATAGCTTGATCGCCTCTCTGAAACGACCGTGCTTGGCTGCGATGATGCCCCGGATGAACGGTACAGTTTGATTGTCCTTCAGAGTGGTTGTTGCCTCTAGAGTTAGTGCGTTTGCCTGCTCCAAGTCTCCAATCTCCAAGAACAACTGTGCCTCCTCCAGCGAAATCGAGGGGTGTTCTGGAATTAGCCTCCGTGCTCTCACCAGAGCAACTTCTGCCTCATCGAAGGCACCTTGGTATCTGAGTGCTCTAGCCCTCCCAAGCCAGGCTAAACCTGACTCCCTATCAATCTCAATCGCCCTATCGAAAGAGACGAGTGCGTCAATTACTGGAATCTGATCGACTTTGCCGGTCTCATCACGATGATGTTCTGCGTCAACTAGACTGAGTCTGCCCTTCATGATGTGCAATGTAGACGAGTTCCAGGCTTCCTCCGGTGCTTCTTCTAGAGTTTGTCGAGCGGAGTCCGGTGAACCACTGCTTAACCAGAGTTGACTCAGTCTACCTCTGGCCTCTGAATCTCCTGGAGAGTTGTGGAGATGTTCCTCTAGAACCTCTATTGAGGCATCTGTCCTACCGTCGTTTTCGAGTATCTCGGACTCTATAATGATAGTATATTCGCCTAAGGCGTTGGCCCTTCGTAGGGATTTCATTACGTCCTTCATGGAGCCACCCTCAGCAGCAACCAATCTGGCCTTGAGTGTCCATGCTTGGCCGAAATTCTGATCCCTCTTGATTGCCGATTCTACCGACTCCAGTGCTGGTCTGAACTCTCCGAGCATCAGTTGCTTGGTCGCCTTTTCGACCAAAGCCGATGCGGTTTCTGACGAGTAATGGCCTCCGTTACCTGACTCCTTCGCTCTCTGAGATATTTGAGAAAGATCGCCATCTATTGCAGATGGAGATGCCGAGGCGCCCAAGCCCTCTAGTCTCTTCGCGTTTCTAACATAGCGTTCGTCTTCGGTACCGTCCAACAGAACGAGTTGCTCGTTTAGTAAGTCGATATCATCCGGAACAATCGCAAGTAGCCTCTCTAGAGTCCTATCAAGAGAGTCTAGATCTCCGCTTTTCCTCTGGATGTCAGAAAGTGACCGGAGAGCTTTTTCGTCCTCTGGATCTAAGTCATTCGCTCTGTGGTAGCAGTCTGCGGCCCAATCAAACCTTTCAATGGAGTGGAAAAGTTCACCCAATCTCCGGTGCTCATTGGCAGACAGTTCAACATCCTCAGCCTTCATCTCAGCCTCTGTGAGGATGGCAGCTAGCCTCTTCGAGAGCGGCTTAAGTCCTTGGAGTATTATTCTCTCTTCTTCAGGGTCTCCTTCTTCATAGTGCTCCAGCAAAGACTTACTTGCATGGCTCGCTATTGCGCATGACTCACTATTACTGACTGGTATGCCTTGATTGAACAATAGCGACTCTGCTGCCTCTAGTGACTTGTGTACCCCCAGTAAGTCGTGGACTTCAGGAGCGTCGGAAAGAATGGTGTCGACGCCCCGGGAGAGGAGATCTAGCTTCTCCGAGGTTTGTACCAGATTTCCTTTCATCGAACCGATCTTAGATGCAAGCTTCTGTCTCTGCCTAAGTACAGACTTGTGCTTTATCCACAGAACAAATAGAGTGATCGACAGTATCCCGTAGAGAGTCATGACGACCATGGTGGTCTCTTGCATCGCTCCCAGCGGACATGAGAGACTTTTGATGGCTTCTGCTATGGATGCCCCTCAGATGGCCATTAACACTGGGTCAAAGAGCAGCCATACAAGTGCTAGTTGTATCTCATTCCAAATCTCTGACGGAGTACGCCTGAACCCCAAGTTTCAGAGATTGGGGGCCCACTGTCTTACCTACGACACTGGTTATTCCAGCGCCCGACGCCAGTTCATGAATCCGATCTGTCACCTTACCCGAGAAGACTAGTCCTTGGGCTCCTTCGGTTTCACCGAGAGCAGCCTCTAGGTCCTTCGCACTAACAGGCTCAGAGCCGCTTCCATCGGCCTGGACAATCACTGTGTAGTTTCTCTTGAGTCCGTCCATCATCGGTGCCCATCCCTTGATCTCATCTGATGCTTCCATAGTCGGTTTTCCTTTCCCGACCGATGCGTCGTCATCCTTCTGGATCTCTGTCTGAATCCTGGCGACGGCCTTAGATGCCGGTTCTTTCTGTCCTAGGCACTTGGTCACAACCTTGCCCTCCAGATGCTCGACTTCCCTGCTCTGCGGTGCAAACGCTACATGAGTCAATGACTTACCTAGTGTACCGCTAATCTCCATTAACAGAAGTTTGCCTCCTCGATCTCCATCCAGGAAAGCGGTAACTGTCTTCTTCTTGGATGCCAACTCCGCCAGTTCCGGCTTGATTCCGGAACCCATTGTCGCGATAGCATTGTTAATCCCGTACTTCAGTAGGTTTCGGACATCATTTCTACCCTCAACTATGATGATCGCATCCGAGTTCTTCACATTCGGACCGGCGGTCATCTCTTGGTAGTCTATCTCTGTATCTAGTGTCAACACTGCCCTGACCTCATCGAGGATATTCTTCGATTCCCCGGTTGCAGAGTTCACGATGTTCAGGAGAAGCTGCTTTGCTCTGTCGATGACGTGGTCTCTCTTAGCAGACCTAACGTTCTCTATCTCCTTTACCTTGATTACGGCCTTGCATGGCCCTATCCTATCGATAGTCTCCAGAGCAGCACCGATTACTGCAGTGCTAACCTGATCTATCGAGGAAGAGACTTCCAGGGTTCCCTGGACACGTCCCTTGTGGTTGTTCAAACTCACATCCACGTGTCCGATTCTCCCGGTCTGCTGGAGTTTCCTGAGCTGAAGCCCTTCTCCTAGAAGTCCCTCGGTCTGGCCGAAAATAGCACCTACGACGTCTTTGCGCGCTACGGTACCATCGACTCTGATTGTTGCATGTATTACGTATTTTCCTTCATTTGCCATATTTTTCAAATCCTTTGCTTCTCGGCCCCAAACCGGGGCCTTGCCCCCTGTTTCGCCAATTTGGCTGGGGGGGTTCGGATGGGCGCAAGGCGCCCGCGAGTGGGCTGATAAGCAATTTACCGGGCGATAGGGGTATTGATGAATCCTCCTGTTCACCAAGGGGTCTTTTCTGAAGCGATATACCCAGTGGTTAAGTCTAGTATGTATATCGGGGTTCGTGGTAGAAGAGGCCTGGCTCGAAGACGATCGGTCTCAAGTATTCATGAACGCATCTATACTGGCTCTTAGAGACGGGCAATTATCCAATGGAGAGAAGAGAATCTTGGTGAAGCTAGCACACGCCTTGAAGCTCCAGGAGGACGAGCCAAAGCGGATTTACGATGCTATTCTATCTGGAGAGACGGAAAGCATCAGTGGAGATAGGTTAGGGCATAGCGAGAAGATACTAGTGTACGGCCAAGTACTGGAAGCAATGCTAATCCACACGGATCGATCAGAGGAGGTGCTTGCTCAAATTGCATATCTTAGAAAGATGTTCGCTATTGAGGAGGCCGAGCACAGGGCCATTGCAAGAAGTCTGGATCGGCAGTTAGAGGAAATAGTCCATCGGTCCTTCATAGACGAGTATCGAGTTCGTCTGAATGAGACTGGAGATGCGCTAAGACAGATTTCTTCACAGCTGCTGGAGCGAGTTGTTCGTCGATAGCGTCAAATTGCCAATAGGGAATCAGTAATTGAAATGAGTGGAGTATTGGTACTTGATGAGTTCCTTGAGAGCCAACCGAAGAGGGTGCACAAATCACACAGGAAGTTGGCTAGAGTAGTTCGCGAGGCATACCCGATAGGGGTGCCAGCACTGATTATGAAATCAAGTACTGACAGACTGGGAGCGTCTGCCGGCTACTCTTTTCACCTTGGAACACCGGATGACATCCTCAGAAGAATTGCTTCCTGGTTGATTACACATGCTAAGAGCAATCAGGACGTGCTATGGAGGCTGATGCGAGAGCTATGGTCGAGGCATGGAAGAGAGGATGTTGCTCTTTCCGCGCTGCTTCTGGCGAATTTGGACCACCGGGCAGCCGGTACTGACCCATGGGGTATACTAACTTCATTGATTAATACCAAGGAGCCTGCAGATGCGCTCCTGCTAAGTATTGAGGAGGTGCTTAGAGCAGGTCATGGAGGGCCAAGTAATGTGCAATATAGGTCATGGTGCTCTGGTAGGAAGGTACAGACTCACCTGGCGCTTATCTCAGCGTTCGCTAGCCAAAACTCGGGTTTAGACATCCCTCCGGAGATTGTTGCACTACTCCTTGATGTGGATGTTCCAGACGGCGATTCTCTTCTGGGTCGTATCAGAGACAGGTTTTCGGAACTCTGACCATAGTACTAATTCGTCCTTAGCCTCCGTGATTGCCATGGTCGAGCGCCTGTTGCCATCGGATGACCCCGTGGCAGAGGAAGTCCTCGAGTGGACAATTAAGAGAGATGCCGAGGATATTGCCCAGTTAATGGAGTGGCTTGTAGGAACCACTGCAAGGAAGGATCGGGAGATGCTCATAAACCGTGCATTGGATTTAATGGAAGAGATTGATCATGCATTAAAGCGGCTTGACGAGCTAAGGTGAACTTATGCGGTCTCTTTTGCTTGCAGGGGGGAGATCCTCTAGGATGGGGATAGATAAGGCAATGATTGAGGTAGATGGCCACTCAATGATTTCGAGAGTAGTCAAGGCACTGACTCTCTCAGGATTGGAGCCAATCAGAATCGCAGTGGCTAATCCTGAAGACATCGAGAAATATGGAAGCGAAGTAGGCCTGGACACAGATGTTGAATGGGTTTTGGATGCCAGAACTCACGCTGGTCCGATTGATGCTATTGAGGAGGCGCTTCTAGACTCTGGATGCGGTGAAATTCTACAGCTAGCGGCAGTAGACTACCCCTGGGTGACAGAGGAATTGTTCATCTCCCTGCAGGAGGGTTTGGATGATGATAATGCCCTAATCATGCCCCATGATGGAGAGATGTCCCACCCTCTCCTAGCATTGATTCGGAGCGAGGCCGTTCTAGGAATCTTGCATTCTGACAGGAGGCCGCTCAGAGAGCAGTTCGCAGAGGTCAAGCATTCGATACTGATTGAAGAGCCTGAAATCCTCCGGAACGTGAACTCACCCGAGGACCTCAAGTGAAACCCCCCCAGAGCAGAAAAGATCGATAATCTCGGGATATAGAGTATGCTCGACCTTCTTGACTCTGTCCTGGAGTGACTCCTCATCATCGTCAGGGAGAATGGGCACCTCTCTTTGAGCGAGAATGGGGCCTGAATCAACGCCCTCATCAACCAGGTGTACGGTACACCCCGTGGTTTGCACACCTGCAGCGAGTGCGTCTCGGTGAGCATGCGCCCCAGGGAAATCTGGAAGTAGTGAGGGATGAATATTCAGGAGCCTTCCTTTCCATATTGCTACAAAAGATGGTGTAAGGATTCTCATATACCCACTGAGAACAACTAGTTCAACTCCGGAAGATTTGAGTTGTCGTAGAATCATACTCTCGTGTGCTAGACGACGCTGGGTGCTCTGCCGTCCCTTTGGAAGTGGAATCCCCATCGTGGTAATTCCTGCACCCCTTCCATGCTCTAGTCCTCCGGCATTTTCACTATCTGCAATTACCAAAACCGTCCGATGACACCTAGGCTTGGAAGATTGGAACGACAATAGGGAAGACAGTCCCGAACCTCCCCCTGAAATCAGAACGGCCAACCTCAGAGGCTCTTCGATAGAGGCGGCTCTAGGTAGAACGAATGGCGCCTCCATGTCTTTCTGACGAGGAGTTTCCGCTTGAGTCTTCGGATTACTCAAACTTAAACGAAGGCGGGGTTACCAGTGAGTGTAGTTCATGGAAAGAACAGCCACCATTGACGAAATTGTTGAGAGATACTGCGTATCCAGCAATCCCTTTCTGAGTCGTTTGTACCTGGGGTTAGGATTCCTGTTCATAGGTTTCGCTATAATCGGCCTTTGGGTTCCGGGATGGCCTACGGTTTCTTGGGCTGTACCAGCAGCCTTCCTCTTCTCATACTCCAGCGAGAGAATGTTCAGGTGGACTCTTACGAATCGGTTCTTCGGCTCCGCGATGTTCGATTACTATGCAACTGGAAAGACGGTGCCGAGTCATGCGAAAGTAGCAATCATTGCGCTTATTGCGTTGATGTCTGCCGCTTCTGCGGCCTTCGTCTGGAAGGTTTCTACACTTGGTGAAGGAGAAATTTTCGAGCCGTCCTCATGGAATGGTGCTGATCCAGGATATGGGGCTGTGACCATTATCCTAGTCGGGCTTTTCGGTATTTTTTACGTGGCAACTAGAGTCAGAATCAGAGAAATAGGCTGACTCAAACTCTTTTTGCAGATGACCAATCCGCGGGTGTAGAGAACCATGGACTTCGACACAATCTCAGTAAGAGGCAAGAGCAAGCCAGACCCGACAACGGGTGCGATAGTACCCCCGATATATCAGACTGCGACCTATGTATTGGAGGAGATAGGGGTCGACAAGGGGTTCGACTACACTCGCTCATCCAACCCCACCAGGCAGGATCTAGAGGAGCACTTGGCCGCATTGGAGGGAGGGAAATATGGGATTGCTTTCTCCAGTGGAATGGCAAGTGCCGATAGTTGTATGAAGCTTCTAAAACAGGGCGATCACGTTGTCTGCTGCGATGACGTATATGGGGGGACTGCGAGACTTTTCAACAACCTAATGACGAACTATGGAGTCGAGTTCACCTACGTTGACTCACAGGTGGCGGAGAATGTCCAGAAGGCTATACGTCCAGAGACGAAGATGGTGTGGGTAGAAACTCCAACAAATCCACTTTTGAAGGTGACAGATCTAGAGGCCGTAGGGAATATCGCAAAGAGTAATGATTTGCTTTACGTTGTTGATACCACTTTCGCGACCCCAGTTTTCCTCAGGCCTCTGGAGTATGGGGCTGATCTGGTGCTTCACAGTACCACGAAGTATCTGAGTGGCCATAACCAGATTATTGGTGGTGCAATAATTACCGATAGAGACGATCTTTATGATCAGTTGAAGTACATCCAGAAGAGCGTTGGAGCGGTCCCTAGCCCGTTCGATTGTTGGTTGGTGATTATGGGTCTGAAGACCCTTCATCTGAGGATGCAGAGACATTGGGAGAATGCGGAGAAGATAGCGTCCTACCTGGAGGGGCATCCGAAGGTATCCAAGGTGGTCTATCCTGGATTGGAATCACATCCCATGCACAAAATAGCCAAAAGTCAGATGAAAGGATACAGCGGGATGATCTCGTTCGAGTTGGAGGGTGGACTTGAGGCTGGTAAGAAATTAATGAATTCGGTAGATTTGTGCCTTCTTGCAGAGAGCTTGGGCGCCGTGGAGACCATGATCACCCACCCTGCAACTATGACTCATGCGGAGGTTCCTCGTGAGGAGCGTTTGGCTAGAGGGTTTGAGGACGGCCTGGTCAGGCTTTCTGTGGGAATCGAGGACCCAGATGACCTGATTGCTGATTTGGAGAAGGCCTTCGAAAAGGTGTGATCAGTCCCATTCGTCTGGTTCCCAACCGTTCTCTCTAAGCCAGTCGTCATTATAGAACTTCGAAAGATATGGATTACCGGCATCTGGTAGAACTGCGACCACCATGGCTTCCTCACCATTTTCCTCTGCCTCGTTGGCAATATCGATAGCCACCTTGATCGAGCCTCCACATGATCCTCCACAGAACATCCCCTCCCTCCTTGCAAGGGCTCTCGCCCATTGGAAGCACTCTCCGTCATCGACCTGACGAATCTCGTCAATTACAGAGAAATCGGTTGCAGATGGGATAAAATCCTCTCCGAATCCCTCGACTTTGTACGTATCTGGCTCCCCCATGGTCCCCTCTTCGAACCATTGTTTGAGAATGGAGCCAACTGCGTCGACCCCCACGATCTTTGGTGGTTCTAATCCATTTGACTCGGCCATCTCCTTCAATGACCTAGAGGTGCCAGAAATCGTCCCACCAGTTCCCATAGTGGCTACGAAGTGGGTTATCTTTCCCTGAGTTTGCTCCCAAATCTCCGGTCCTGTCGAGAGGTAGTGAGTCAATGGATTCGCCTCGTGCGAGTATTGGTCGGGATACCAGGCTCCGGGTATCTCTCTTGCCAGTCTAGCAGCCACTTCGTAGTACGAACGGGGATCCTCCTTCTCTACTGCTGTCGGACAGACATGGACCTCTGCTCCCATAGCCCGTAGGAGGTCTATCTTCTCCTTACTCATCTTATCTGCCATGGTGAAAATACAACGATAACCCCGCTGTGCAGCAACCATTGCTAGTCCTATTCCGGTGTTTCCAGAAGTTCCCTCAACAATCGTTCCTCCTGGTTTCAGTAGTCCTTTCTCCTCTGCATCTAGAACCATCTGCAAACCGATTCTATCTTTTATCGATCCTCCAGGGTTACATCTCTCAAGCTTGACCCAGACTGAAGATTTTCTCAGGTCCTCCGTAATTCTATTCAATCGGATGAGGGGGGTATTGCCTATGGCTGATACCAAGTCCTCATAGGTATTGGAACCTGGTTGCGATGGGTTGGACACAGTGTTGCATCGAACCCCGCTGTATGATGGTTTTCACTCAGACAATTCAGGTACTCGCCTAATGTCTGAAGAGGCGGATTCCTGTAAATATCATTGCCATATCATGCTGGTTAGCGGCCTCAATTACTTCATCATCACGAATTGAGCCTCCCGGTTGCACAATACTAGTAATCCCGATTTCATTTGATGTGTCTATCCCATCGCGGAAAGGAAAGAAGGCATCGGATATCATCATGGCCCCCTTTGCTCTTTCACCCGCCCTCCTTGCAGCGATTCGGACTGACTCCACCCGACTAGTCTGCCCGGGACCAACTCCCACGGTAGAGTAACCATTCTCTGTCTTACGTACTAGAATGATCGCATTAGACTGGACTTCGGCAATGACGGAGGTACCGAACCTAGCTAGATTTAGCTCGTCCCCTTCAAGCGTCTTTTCGGTAACATGGCTTACATTTTCCCAATCGATGTTAGGAATGCCCTGTATCTGGGATAGCCAGCCTCCCTGTACTTGTCGAATCTTTGGTTCATCTGTAATTTCCCCTAATGGATCGAGAGTCAGAATTCTCCTATTCTTGCTCTCAGAGAGAATCTCCAAGGCATCCGATTCGTAACCTGGTGCAATCATACATTCAAAGAAGTGATTGCCAATCGACTCCGCGGTTTCTCTCTCGACCACCCGATCGAATGCGATCACGCATCCGAATGCACTCTCTGGGTCGCTGGCCAGAGAGTTTTCCCAGGCAGAAACCTGATTCTCGGAGATAGAGGCCCCACAGGGATTTGTGTGCTTGATTACTACACAAGAGTGAGAGCCGAAATCGCAAGTCTGCGAGATAGACCTGACTAGCCTAAGCGCAGCATCGAGATCCAAGTAGTTGTTGTACGATAGGGGTTTGCCACCATGTTGAACTGCTCTCGAGAGCCCTCTTGACGCTCCAGGAGATGGGAAGAAAGAAGCCGGTTGGTGTGGATTCTCACCATACCTTAGTTCCACACCCTGATCTGAAGTTGTCAGAATTCTGTTTGGAATTGTACTTTCTGTGAATCTTCCCCACAACTCGTTAGAAACCGCAGAGTCATATGCTGCGGTAGATTGGAATGCAGATATCGCCAAGTCTCTCCTCAACCCCAGGTCGACCCCAGAGGGATTCCCTTCGGTTTTCGAAAGCGCTTCCAGTACCGATCTATGTTGATCTGGGTTCGTGATTACGATGACGTCTGCATGGTTCTTTGCAGCCGATCTCACCATCGTCGGTCCACCAATATCAATCATCTCAATCAGTTCCTGTTCGCTTGCCGGGGGGTCTCGCGCAGCGGTTTCTTCGAAAGGATACAGGTTTACGCATACCAAGTCAATTGACCCATATCCCATTTCCACCAGTTTTTCCATGTCCTGTTTCGAATCACGCCTCGCAAGTATCCCTCCGTGGACCGCGGGGTGTAGGGTCTTGACTCTGCCATCGAATATCTCGGGGTGTCCGGTAGCTTCGGATACATCCCTTACTTCGATTCCTGAATCTCTGAGTCTGGTTGCGGTTCCACCCGTCGATAGGATTGTCCAGCCCATGGATTGTAATGATGCAGCCAGTTCTTCGATTCCGGTTTTGTCCCAGACGCTGATCAGCGCTGTGGGTCGCTCCATGTGAACCCGTGTGTGAAGGGGGCTTGAAGGTTCGTGGTCGCTATTCGCCCCTGGCTGAAATGACCTGATCTATTCGTAGCATCCCCATTGCCGTCTCGGTAGCCGATTGCAAGGAGTTCTCAATTACTGACCTAGGGTGCCAGACCCCTTCGACTATCCATTTCTTACCGTCCTCGGAAATTCCAACGGGGGGCTCACCCAGTGATGTAGATCTTAGTTCCAGAATACGGTCCAGCGGCTCCCCTCCAGCGTTCTCAACGAGTGTTGAGGGGATCGTCTCCATGGCTCTAGCAAACGCCTCCATTGCAAGTCTCTCCCTCCCCGCCTGTTTCTCTGAAGCCAATCTAACTGCGTGAGCTATTCTGCTGTGGATAGCTCCTGCGCCCGGAAGGACATACTCATTCAGAGCCAACGAAGTAGATCTGAGCGAGTCGTGTATTCCTCTGATTACCTCCTCCGTACCTGTTTCACCTGCGCCTCCTATCTCTATAGTCACGACTGATGGGTTTGGGCAACCCTCAATCCGAATCACATCTTCTACCTCATTAGAAGCTGGCTTCCTCTCCCAAGACGCGCTGCCGCACTGCCCCAAGTCAGACTCCGCTATATCTAGCGGGCTTTCCACTATCCTAGCTCCCGTTGCACCAGAAGCATTTCTCAATTCAGAAGGGTCCAGTCCTTCCACGACTAGAACTGATTTCTCACAGAGCATATGAAGGACGTCCTTATCGATCTCACCAGAGCAAAGTACTACCCTTGCACCAGATTCGAGGATGCTTCTGGAAATTTCCTCCTTTCTGTCCTTCTCGGCTTCGATGAACGAGTCCAAGTCGTCAGCAGTCGTGATTTTCATTTCTGCATCTCTGGACATTTCTCTTATCTTCAGTTCTCCGTTTAGACATATCACCTTTGCATCGCGTAAGTCGTTGGGTAGGGTGTCCATCAGTACTCGTCTACGGAGGATAATCCCGTTAATCAATCGAGAGTCCCTGATGCTCCCAGTTCCGCTCTTGAACATGGAAACGTGTTGAGCAGATGCCTCGCCCCTGTTGTCTAACACTGTGCTGAGAGCCTTGACAATTAGAGGTGGGAAGGACCCGAGGGCGGTGTCTGCAACTTTACCTCTGAGAGATGTCTCGGCCACTTCCAGTAGCTTCTTCTCGTCGCATTTTCTCAGATCTGACTCTATCTGTAATCTAGCGGTCTGGAGTGATGATTGGTATCCATCGACCAGGGTTAGAGGGTGGAGCCCCTTCCTGAATAGGTTATTCGCCTCGATTAGCAGTGACCCGCACAGTAGCATCGTGGTTGTTACCCCGTCACCACAGTCCTCCTCTTGCGACTCTGCCATGGAGACCATCATTTTGGCAGCGGGATGCCTTACCAGAAGCTCGGCCACTATCTTCGCTCCATCGTTGGTGACTGCTGTGGTACCGTCCGTCTTGTAGAGCATCTTGTCTAGACCTCTGGGCCCGAATGTTGGCTTCAGAAGATCTGAGAATACTCTCGCTGCAACGATGAGTTTCTCTTGGACCTCCGTACCGCTGGTGACCTTGGTGCTTTGTGGGGTGATTGCGACCTTGGGTCCATCTGAGTCCCCTCCCATGAGGCCTTTCCGTACGAAAGGCTGACATGAATGCTTTGAGTAGAGAAAACGCACCAATTGTTAGCATAAGACACGAATGTCTATGATAGTTAAAACTCAGGAATTATTGTGAAAATACGGCGTATGGCTGTCATATTCGTTTCCTCCATGATGCTAATCTGCTGCTTTTCGACCAGTGGTTCGGCTCAAATTTTGCCTGAGGCCGATGTGGAGTGTGAGGATTCGGTTATGTTGGATATATCTCCTGATTCTGTAAAACAGGCAATTGTTAATTGCGAACTGACGAACCCTACTTCCGGCTCTGAGAGTATAGAAATCTCGTACCAATCTGGAAACCTGAACGTAGCTGGTCCGGGAAGCATGACCGTGGAAGGAGGGGAGTCTGTAGATTTCCAAATCGCTGTAGCATCTTCAGGTGAAATTCCAGCCGGGATGTATGATATCAACGTGAGTGTCGTAGTCACTGAGTGGAACGGAGTGCCAGTGAGTGTGTTCGGATTCTCCGATGAGGATGTGGTCGAAGTGGAAATTCTACCATACACCGTATGCTCTTCATCCGGTCCTTCTGCGATATTCTCTGAGGCGGGAGACGATGTGTTGTTGTCTGTTGTTTACAGTTGCGACAGCAACGAAGAGAGTTCTCTGGAAGTCTCACTACACCTCCTTGAGGAGGGGAGTATCCAGGAGACTATGTGGCCCTCTGGGTTCAATGATATGTCTGTAGACACTTGTAGAGTGGAGAATCCGATGGGCTCAGTTAACTGTGATTTTGTCCTGACCACCCCCTCCAATCTTCAGAGCAAGTGGGAGGGTTGTCTAATCGTAGTAGATGAAATGACAGATCCGATCTGGAGTTGTTCTAGCGAGTTCGCTTTCTCGCTCACGGTCAATGAGAAAGAAACCGTCGTTCCATCTGTTGGAATTGATGTTAATGGGACTTTTCTAGAAGAGTTGGGGGTGACCGAGGAAAATCAAAATCTTGTAATTGGTGGGGCTGCCGGCGGATTGATTCTGGTGGCTTCCTTGTATGCTTTCTTCAGAAGGAAGGTTTAGCCTAGAACGGTTACCATCCACCTCAGTGAAAGTGAAGAAGTTGCAGCAAGGGCCCACGAAGCGACGGATTCGAACTGGAAAATAGTTGTGTAGACGAAATATAGTACGGCTGTCAGAAGCAAGAAAACGCAGAGGTCCAAAGCATGGCTCCTTCCAAGCCCTGAATTGTTAATGATGTGGTTTCGTTCCCTAATACCAAGTATAATGGCTCCTAAAGACAGGAATAGGATGACGTGACCAATGGCCCACCCGATTATATCGCCGAACACAGAAGTAAGTTCGTCTTGGAATTCGCCAAAAACCATAGATGCTAGGTCGACCACAATCCAAGGGGGCGGTCTAGGATTATTCAACTAAACGCCCTGACTTCCACTAGGGGCTCGTTATTTGCCTCAATACTAACTCTGTGTCTCTAACCATTCTCTCCTTGTCGAACCTCCTCTCTGTAGTTTTTCTAGCCTCCTTTCCGAGTGAGTTCCGTAAATCTGGATTCTTTTCTAGCAGACTGATAGCCGCGACAAGTTCGTCCAAATCACCCGGTTTAACGAAAAGTCCATCCTTCTCGTGCGTAATAACATCTGAGTTCCCACCTATGTTTGAGGATATGGTCGGAATCCCATGAGCCATGGACTCTAAGAGGGCCAGGGGAAGACCCTCGTACCTCAGTGTAGGAATAAGGTAAATGTCGGCCGATGAGTATAGACTGTACAGTTCATCATCATCGACCCTACCTCTGAAAGTAACTCTGTTGCCCAGTCCCATTCTCTCTACTAGCCTCTTCATTTCTGGGAGATAGTCACCAGATCCAACTATATCCAAGTGTAGGTCCAAATCCGGTAGTTTGCCCATTGCCTTAATTGCCATCTGGAATCCCTTCTGTCTGTCTGCACGACCCGTGCAAAGGAGTTTCAAAGTAGGTCCTGCTATATTTTTAGTTGGCTTTTCTGGTAGGGTAATTCCATTCTCTATAACCTGAACCTTCCCCTTGCAGAAGGCTCGGAAGTCTGCTTCAATAGTAGGAGTGACCAGAATAATCCTGGATACTGCCCTCCTCATGGGAATCTCCCACAGGAAATATCGTCTAATCAGATGAAGTGGAGTCAGAACCAACCAGTGCCAGTACCTTGGGCGCCTGTCTGCGGATGCTAGGAACGAAAGAAGCTCTGATCGCAAAGAACCATGGCAAAGCAGGGCAATAGGGATGTTGTTCTTCCTGGCCCATGGAGTGATTCCAAATCCAGCAAATTCGTTGCTATGAATGACATCAATTGGCGTCTCGCTGTGGATGTCTACAACCATCTTCCTTGTCTGCTTGAACCATCCTCGAGAGAGGCGCTTTGGTTTTGAGGGGTGGAGGAAGTGGATAACGTATCCTGCACCTTCCAGTTTCTCCTCGCCATCAGGGTGTGCAGTAGTCAATACCGTGACTTTGTGCCCCATCTTGACGAAGCCCTCACAGAGGTCAGTGCATTGCCTCTGAAAGCCTCCGAATCCGTGGTGAAGGGTCGACCGTGTCAACACTAGGATGTGCATATATCCGCAAATGGCGAGAATTTTCGTTATAGGCATATGCTTCACATGGACAGGGTTTCATGATGAAAATGAAATGTCATGGCTTTGCTGGACATGTTGCGGAGCGTGGGAAGAAGTGGATATTTTCCTAGTGGGGGCGCCCAAAGCTGGAACCACTTGGCTGGCTCATGTAATGGACCAAAATCCCAACATCACGCTCTCAAATCCAAAAGAGCCGAATCTGGTAGCGTCACACAAGGGGACCTTCGTTAGAGATGATGTTGAGCCAAACTGGTCAGAGTACGATAGTTTCTTTTCTGGCTCTGGTCTAAGAATGGATGCGTCTGTTCATACGTTCGGTTGTCCGATTGCTCCCAGTAGGATATCGGAGAGGTTCCCGAAAGCCAAGTTCATTCTATGTCTCAGAGAGCCGGTGTCGAGGGCGGTGAGTCATTGGAACATGGTCAGGAACACAGGAGAAGCAGAGAAGGCAGGCCGTGATTGGAGTAGTTTCGAGAAAGCATGGGACGATGAGAGTCTTAGAGTCGATTCGTTTTACGGTTCTTCTATGGAGAAATGGTTGGACAAATTCGATCGCTCGAGATTCTTAATAGTTGACAGTTCAAGAATGAGAGGTGAACCAAAACAGGTTCTCAACGAAATTGGAGAGTTTCTTGGTCTTGGAAGTTGGGAGTACGAGTTTGACATGGATAGACACGCAAACTCTGCAAAGGCGAGGCGCCCCCTGTCGAGGGTCGGTGTAGCAGCAAAATCTCTGTTCTCACTAATTCCTAGCTTTCTCAAGAGGCCAATCGTTCGATATCTACAGAAAAGAGACTGGAACATTTACAGATTTCCCATACTCAGTCGTAAAGGATTTTTTCAGGCTTTGAATGACAATCACTACAGATCATGCGGAGAAGAGCTAAGAGAGGATTTGGTCTATTTTGGTTCGCAGACTGGATTTGATGTATCTGCCTGGGTTAATGAAATACAAAGGAGATCTCAGTAACCGAAATTTGCTAATAACTCTGCGTTCTGTTCTGCGAATTCCAATAGTTCTCTATCTTCCCTGTGGGAGAATGCTCTACTCGGGTCTAGGCTTGAGGTCATTTCCTCTAGCATATCAGGACTTATCGAAGAGCCTGCGAACTCAGCAATTTCTGATATCTTCATTTCCGGTTGACTGAGTATATCCTCAAACCTAATTCTAAGGACTTCTTCCCTTTGACCAATTATCGAGTTCTCGATGCTTACCTGTTCCGCCCAGAAATCGAGGGCGTTCTCGAGCGTTGCAGCCCTTTGACCCCTCCTTATTGGGAGCTGGCTCCTTCTCCATCGATAAATTGGGAGCCATTTCTCGAACCTGTCTGAGTCTGCATCCCAGTTCCTATTGCTCCTCGTATGGAGGCTGGCTGCCACATCCACTCCGTGCCTCATAACGTGAACGATTCTCATCTCTGGCCAGATGGATAGCCAAATAGGTAGTGCAGGACCTGTTCGTGGATCTTTCCATCCCCAAGGCTCAGAAATATCGAAAACTCCGTTCTTGAGAGCCCTACCTGAGAACTTCTTACTGGCTCTGCTGGACAGTCTGGTTATCAAGTATTGAACGACCTTCTCTCTTGCTGGCTCGAAATCTATCAGCTCGGATAGTGCCTCGGGACGGGCCCAATCGGCTCCAGCATTGGCGTAAATCCATTTATTTAGACCAATAAAGAACTTCGACTCATGGTCCTCCTGTAAATCTCGTCCCATTAGTATGCCTAATTTATCGAGCAGTCTGGAGACAAGGCTGGTACCGCTTCGATGCATCCCAACTACCACAATTGGTTTTGCCACGTAGTCTCCCAACAGGCACTAAGTTAAGTCATAACCGGAGAGAAGAAGCAATATGAGGGGCATACTGGGGATATCCGTGAATAACCGGGTCGAAGCAGAAGATGCTCGTTGGCTTCTCTCCATGGCGGGCCTTTCGGACTTGGATACGATGGTAAGTTTGGAGGGTGGGTGGGACAACAGCAACTTTCACCTTAGGCTCTTGGATGGCTCTGAGGTCGTACTAAAGGCATGGTTTGCAAATACCTTAGATGAGGTGAGCAGGGTCATAAAACGGCACTTGCATCTCGATTCTCATGGGATCGCAACTACCGTGCCGATCCAAATGCTTGATGGACACTACGTGGCAGTTAAGGACGGTTTTGCTTGGACGTTGCTACCATTCGTGAAGGGAGGTTTTCTTGGCTCTGACGAAGATTCTCTCCGGAGCTTGGGAGAGACCCTTGCTAGGATGCATTCTATACCTGATGCGGAGTGCTTCCCTCGAGAGTACAGGATGGGTTTCGTACTCTTCGAAGAGGTTATCACTCTTTCAACTAGGATGGAAGGAGGGGGCTCTTTCGGACGATTGCTAGCCGATGAGTCAAAACATCTCAGAAGTATTGTCTCTGATGTTTTACCTACGGGGGTTCTTCATGGTGACCTATTTCCAGACAATGTGATTGGTGAGTCAGGTCGGGTCTGCGCTATCCTTGACCTGGAGGAGGCATGGATTGGGCCAATGTGCTTCGATATAGCAATGGCCTTCGTAGGATTCGGTTGGGAAGGGAATAGACCGATATCCGGTCGCTGGAATTCCCTAATCCAGGGTTACCAAAGCGTAAGGAGGCTTAGTGACGAGGAGTGGAGAGTCATGCCGGAAATGCACAGATACGCCACTCTAGCAATTGCTTGTTGGAGGTTTTGGAAGCACAATCTGAAGGAACCAGATGAAAGTCTCTCCAGGCGGTACTTGGAAATGATTGATAGGCTGGAGGTCGAATTCGATTTCTCAGAGGCGTCACTGTGAGCGCAGAGGTCCACTCAATTAATGTGAGCAGCGGAGGTGTGCCTAAGTCCAGAGTTGAGTCCGCGGAAATCATGAAGAGAGGAGTAGAGGGCGATTTCAATAGGTTCCGGGACGGTAGGGGCGGGGATACAGATAGAGCAGTCTGTATCTTCTCTCTAGAGATAATCGAGCGACTGAAGCATGAGGGTCACCCGATAGAGATCGGGTCTACGGGTGAGAATCTGACGATTCGAGGAGTGGAGTGGGATTCACTTTCTGAGGGGGCGCGCTTGGAGATTGGCGACGTAGTGCTTGAGCTTAGCGAGCCTTGTGCGCCCTGCTCGAAGATTGGCGGGTCCTTCATAGGAAGGCGATTTGACAGAGTCGACCATGATCAAGAGTACGGTTGGTCGAGGTGGCTAGCACGTGTTTTACGAGAAGGTAGGGTCTCCATAGGGGATTCCGTGAATATCGTTATTACTCCTGACCGGTAGATTTCTGCCATGGTTACCACAGGCGATAGTTGGATGATCCACCGAGGAGGTCGAAGAATTGGGATTGGCCAGAGAATCTCTCGAGGTTGGAAGATTACTAAACTGGGAATTGCAGTGGTCTGGTCAGACCCAGAGTTACTCGTGTACACATTCCTGTCCGCTCTATTTTCTCTCGTAGCAATAGGGGCAGCGATATCGGGCTCGGTCGGTCTGGATGCTATCGCCCCCAACCCGGAGTGCGTCGACGACGAATGTGGCAGTGCGCTGGTATTCGCACACATGGCAATCTGGTTCGTCTTCTACTTGTTAGTGTCTGTAATCACCGTCTTCTGGAACGCAGCTATCGTAGCAAGCGCGTATGAGCGTCTCAGTTCGGGAACCAATCCAAGCTTCTCATACGGCATTGGGCAAGCGATGAAGTGTCTACCACAGATTCTAGTTTGGGGGCTAATCGCAGGAACTGTCGGTCTTTTCATCCAGATACTCGAGGGGCTTTCTCATAGCGATGACTCTCCGGTTCCACTGAGGGTAATGGCGGGCTTGGCTAGTTTCATCCTTGGAATTGCTTGGTGGATTGTAACGTTCTTCATGATACCTATGATTGTCCTAGAGAGGGCCGGTGTAATAGATAGCATGGGCAGGAGTACAGACTTGTTCAAGAGGACCTGGGGGGAGGACGTGACTTCTCACATCGGAACCGGTCTCCTGATGATTCTATGCATATTCGTTCTGATCGCGTTAACCGTCCCACTGATGTACTTAGGTGATTTTGGGGTAATCCTAGGAATCGTAGTACTTGCTGTGGGGCTATTGTTCACGGTCCTTTTCTTTTCGACGGTTGAAGCTGTGAATAGGGCATCTTTGTTCTACTATGCGAAGACCGGTCAGGCGCCTCCCATGGCCGCCAAAGTAGGAATTAGGTTCTGAGGTGGAATATGACAAGCATTAGTCCCGGTGCGGGCATAATTGAGGAATTGGTAGTGGCTGCGGCGGATAGCATACCAGAAGGAAAGGAAGACGGACTGTGGAGAGCCTTCAGGAGAGCGTTTGCGGTTTGCTTGCCCCTGGCTCCCGTCATTTACTTGGTACTGTGGAAGCTAGGATACCTCTGAAATATGCAGGCGTAAGCCCACTGACTAACAAGCAGAGGTACCCGAGCGGTCAAAGGGGCTGGGATGAGGTCCCAGTGCGTAGTGCTTCGCAGGTTCGAATCCTGCCCTCTGCACCAAAAATTCAACCCAGAAGAATACTGTAGTAGTCTGGAGGTATCACTATCCAAAGTGCGACAGCGAACAAGGACACCCCCATCCCTCGGTTTAGCAAGGTAGCCGAACGAGGAGTAGTGAATGCCCTACGTAGGACCGTGCCGAATGCAGCCCAGGTCATGACTGCTGGGAGTCCGAATACTACATTCATTATCACTAGCATTGCCTTTCCGGAGAATCCAGTTCCAAACAGGGAGCCGAATGTAGTCATGAGGACTAGGAAGTGAATCCACGCCTTTCCGTTGACGAACTGAATGGCCACCCCGGTCGAGAACCCAAGACGCTCTTCCTCGATAGAACCATCCTCGAGAGAGTTTGAAGTCGCGATCTTGTAGGAGAGGTAAGCAATGTAACCGGCTCCGACGTAAGTCAATATCTCGAAGAACTCCTGGTTGTTCTCGATGAAAACAGTAGCCCCACCTACGAACAGGCCCAGAGCTGACCAACCTACAGCCATTCCTGAAATCAGTGTAAGGGTTGCCCTGAATCCGTGTTGTGAGCCGTGAGCAGCGCAGAGTACATTGTTTGGCCCGGGGCTGAAGCACATCGGGATAATGAACACAAGAGTGGCAAGCAGAAGAGTTTCGTCCATCATTACACCTGTCAGGATCGGCTGACCAGTAGGGCCTGTTCAATGTCTGACCATAGGTCATCAACATCCTCGATTCCCACGCTCATCCTCACGAAACCGGGGACGATTCCAGCCTCTAGTCGATCTTCCTCGGGAACGAAAATATCGCTTGTGTTGAACGGGCAAGAAACTAGGCTCTCAATCCCTCCAAGGCTTGTCGCTTCGAATATAATTTCGAGTGCTCTGACGAAGCGCATTGCTCTCTCGTCCCCACCTTTTACTACAAATGACAGCATTCCCGTCCCATTCGGGACGATTCGCTTGGCTACCTCGTAGTCAGCATAGCTCTTCAGAGAGGGGTGGTTGACAGCACTGATTTCGGGGTTTTCTTCCAGTCTTCTAGCTAGTTCAGAAGAGTTTGATGCGTGTATTGGCATTCGGGCATGAAGGGTTCTCATGCCCCTCTCCAGAAGATAACACATGAGGGGGTCTGCGGTTCCTCCTAGTCTGGATTTGGTCTTGAATACCCCCTTGATGAGATCGGCTCTTCCGACAACTATCCCTGCTGTCAGATCGGTGTGTCCGTTTAGGAACTTAGTTCCTGAGTGGATAACAACATCGAACCCCATTGAAATCGGTTGGCAGGCCCACGGGGTAGCGAATGTGTTATCGACAACAGAAATCAAGCCATGCTCCTTCGCTATTGATGCCATTGCCTCCAAATCACACACCTTGAGTACAGGATTGGTAATTGTCTCGACATAGAGTACTTTGGTGTTCGCATTTATTGCTGCCTCAAACGAAGAGGGGTCTCTGATGTCTGCCATCGTTACGTCTATTCCAAATCGGGGGAAATCGGAAGTTAGTAGACCGTATGTCCCGCCATAGATATCTGCAGATGTAACCATGTGATCACCCTTCGAGAGCATGGATAAGAGTGTAGAGGAAATTGCTGCCATTCCACTTGCAAGGGTTTCTCCGTCCTCGGCTCCCTCCAACGAGGCTACCTTCGAAGCCACAGCCTCGGAGTTAACACTCGACCAGCGACTGTAGATTAGGGAGTGCTGGCCACCATCGGCCCAATCTCGATACCTGTCGTCATTAAGCTGATAGGTAGATGTGGTGAAGATCGGAGTGACTGCGGAGCCCTCCAGGTGGTTGGTTCCAGACCAGACGGCTCTGGTGGAGAATGCACGTTCTGAAAACTCGTCATCCATGACATGGGATTGGCAAGACAGCAATAACCATACTCATTGCATTCCGATTGCATTCAGGACTGATTCTAGGTCTGGTTCTACAACAACAGACCTCGCAGCGGAGTTGTCGATAGCGATCGCTGGGTCCTTCAGTCCGTGTCCGGTTACGGTAACTACCACTGTAGAGCCTTGGGGTATTTCCCCCCTCGCATTGCTCTTCACAATGCCCGCTATCCCCGCAGCAGATGCAGGTTCAACGAATACGCCCTCTGTCCTGGCCAACATCCTATGAGCATCCAGTATCTCTTCGTCGGTGACAGAGTCTATTGCCCCTGAGGACTCCTCCGAGGCCTCTATGGCTAGCTGCCAGCTGGCTGGATTCCCTATCCTGATGGCCGTAGCCACTGTCTCAGGAGCATCAACGATCTCCCCCCTGACAATTGGTGCCGCGCCCTCAGCCTGCCATCCCATCATCACCGGTAGCGACTCTATCCTCTCAGCGTCCTTGTACTCCTTGTAGCCCATCCAATAGGAAGTGATGTTGCCGGCGTTTCCAACAGGCAAGAAGTGCATATCTGGAGATGCCCCTAGATCGTCGCAGACCTCGAATGCCGCGGTCTTCTGGCCCTGAATCCTAAATGGATTAATGCTATTGACGATTTCAATATCGTCCCTCAGCCCCAATTCCCTGACCAACTCGAGAGCCTCATCGAAGTTTCCCCTGACTTCAATTGTCTTTGCACCATGAATGAGAGCCTGGGCCATCTTTCCATAGGATATCTTGCCCTCTGGAATCAGAACAACGCAAGTAAGACCAGCACGAGAGGCATAGGCCGCTGCTGAGGCACTGGTGTTTCCTGTGCTGGCACAAACGATAGCGCGGACGTCTTTTTCTACTGCCTTGGTTACAGCAAGGGTCATCCCTCGATCTTTGAAGGATGCAGTGGGATTAAGACCCTCATATTTGATGAAAAGACGGAAACCTCCACCCAGTGCCTGTACCAGATTGTGTGATTCTATCAATGGCGTGTTCCCCTCATTCAGAGAAATGATGCATGTATCCTGAGAAACAGGGAGGAACTCCCGGTATCGCTGAATGACTCCGTGTCCACCCATGATTGAGCCTGTCCGCAATACTCCATGAACCTCCCGATTGGGTTGTTGATTGGAGGAATCATCCGGTAGTGGAGTCGATCCTACTGGCTATCGATAGACAGGACGCTACCACGGGACCAATGGTTACTGCGAAGAGGATGGTGCCAATTCCAAATGTACCACCTAGTAATATTCCAATCACCAGGACAGAAGCCTCTATGGTAATTCTAACCCTTCCGATTGGAACGCCTGTGGCTCTCTGAAGTCCAGTCATCCAGCCGTCTCTTGGGCCTGGCCCTAGATTTGCCGTCAAGTACATCGTACTACCTATTCCGACGAGCACGATTCCTGAGGAAGCCATCAGAATCGAGACCAAGAAGTTCTCCGATTGTGGCAGTATTGGAACCATAACATGAATTGTGAGAGCTATAATGATGATATTCAGGATGGTTCCAATTCCGGGGGTCTCCTTTATTGGAATCCATAGAAACATCACGGCAATACTGACTAGGAAAGTTGCCTCTCCTATTGTCCACACTTCTGCAGTATCGGCTATACCTTCTGCCAAAACAGTCCAGGGAGTATTCCCTACACCGGCAGCAATCAGAAGTGAGTCTCCTAGTCCGAAAATGAATTCACCGACTATCAGAATGACCATTGTAGATCGGTTTGGCTTCAATGACATCGGATTTGGAGAGCTCCACCAGACGGTGGGGACCTTCTTAGCCGGTCTGAGGGTTTCCGCCAGCCCCATGGTGCACGAAGAGCGTATCACCCTTGAACCCAATCGTAGTATTCTTTCGTAGACTCAACCGACCACCAGACAATCTGAGGGACATCATAGGAATGCTCTGATTTTATTTTGGATATCAATCCATTTTTACTAGATTCAGAGGTCTTCATTTGGATATCCCATTCGAGCGCATTTTGAGTTTCTCCTTCCCATCGAAAAACCGAGTTTACTCTCCTAATTTCCACGCAGGCGGCCAGATTCGATTCTATTATCGATTGGCACCACATGCCCACTTCAGCCTCATTCATTTCACCGGGAAGGGTTGTCTTGACGATCCACAAGGTTCCGCTCATGGCAGTGCGTGGCATGGAATGCAGAAGAACCCCATGGCATAGTTTGAATGTTGATGCCCCTCCCACTAGAACTAGTATGGACGATTGGGAGGGTCCGATAGATACTGGCGGCATACCAGAAGATGGGAGCTCTTTCGACGTCATAGTAGTCGGCGGGGGCCCTAGCGGATCCGCTGCCGCATCCTACAATGCATTGAATGGATGCAAGGTTCTTCTGATTGAGAAAGAGATATGGCCTAGGGACAAGATCTGTGGGGATGCCGTTGGCGGGAAATCGCTTTCCCACGTGAAGGAGTTAGGTGTCAAGGAGATGGTTGAGAAAACTCCTCACTTCATGGTTGACTCGATAGTGTTCGGTTCTGCAAACGGAAACACTGTCCAGGTTATGCTCCCACAGGACGAGTTTGAGAAGAAGATGGCTGGGTACTCCCTTCCTAGAGTGCAGTTCGACTACATGATGTTCAAGAGGGCTACTGAGATCGTCACTGAAGCGGGCGGCTCGGTAATCCAGGGATTCAACGTCAAAGAGGTGCTTGATAATGAGGGAGTCATAGTCGGAGTATCCGGTAGTTTTGGTAAGAGATCCTCCAAATCGCCGACTATGAGTTTCACCGCCCCCCTCACCATTGGTGCTGGGGGGTACAGGTGCCCTGTAGCCACCAAGCTCGTAGAGGGGATTCACAGTGAGCCGATGAGAGATGATGACCACTATTGCGGTGGTTACAGGGAGTACTGGGAGGACGTTGGAGGCTTCGATGGAAGCCAAGGGCCGATCGAGATTCACTTCATCGATGAGGTAATTCCGGGATACTTCTGGCTGTTCCCAGTCAAAGAAGGAGTCGTGAATGTGGGAATCGGGATGGTCATCTCTGAGCAGCGGAAGCAAAAGGGAGCAGGTAAGTCACTGAAGAAGAAGCAGCGCTGGGTCATCGAGAATCATCCTGTTTTCAGGGAGCGATTCAAGGATGCAAGAATCGTTGAAGGGTCCCAGAAGGGATGGCAGCTTCCGTTCGGCTCTCCAAGAAAGAGCCCTCCCTCCTACCAACCCAGGAGGAGCGCCGGTGCGGGTGTGATGTGCGTTGGGGATGCTGCTAGTCTGGTCGACCCTTTTAGCGGCGAGGGCATAGGAAATGGCTTAGTCTCGGCGAAGATGACCTCTAAGTACTTCGACAAGGATGACCATTCAGGAGGTTTTCCCGAGGAGGAGGCAGTTGCATACATGGAGGATCTTTGGGAAACGCTTGGCAAGGAGCTGACTAACTCCCACAGATTACAGAAGGTGGTCAAGTGGAAGAAGTTGATGAATTGGTTCGTTGGGAAGGCCTCTAGGAAAGAGGAGATGGGCGATATGCTGACGGGTATGATCGCAGATAAAGAGGCTCAGAAGGCCCTCTGGAGCCCCTGGTTCCTATTCAAGACTATATTGCTGCCATGATGTGATGGGACGTGGAAGGGGAAATCAGTCGGTCTCTAGATGGAATTAAGGCCGTCTTCTTGGATTTAGACGGCACCATATACCTCGGAGACAGTCTGATAGGTGGTGCCTTAGATTTCCTAGGAAGGTTAGAAGAAAGAGGCATCAAGAGATACTTTCTGTCCAACAACTCAAGCAAGTCTGTGGAGCAATACGTGGAGAAACTGAGGGACCTAGGTATCGATGCTGACAAAGAAGAGGTTTTACTGTCAACCCACGACCTAATCTCGTGGCTACGTAAGAAGGAGGTCACTAGCACCTTTCTGGTCGGAACAGAAGGGATGCGCAGTATGTTAGAAGAGGAGGGTATTGAAACCTCTTCTGAGCAGCCAGAATTCGTAGTTCTGGGGTACGATACAGAAATTAGCTACGAGAAGCTTGCTACTGCGTCCATACATCTTCACGAAGGTGTCCAGTTGGTCGCAAGTCATCCAGACATGGTCTGCCCATCTCCAAGGGGGGGACTCCCCGACACCGGCGCTTACATGTCCTTGTTCAAGGCGACTACGGGGGTGGGTCCAGTGCATGTTTGTGGCAAGCCAAACAAAGGAATGATTCTACACAAGGTGGAGGATTTGGGGCTGAAACCTTCTGAATGCTGCATGGTTGGGGATAGGCTCTACACAGATATTGAGATGGCAGATAGAGCGGGCGTTTATGGTATTCTGGTGCTTTCAGGGGAGGCTTCGGTAGATGACGTGGAGGAAGGCGAGTTGCGTCCTTCTCTGGTAGTAGATTCTGTTGCCGAATTATTAGAATAATCTAGATACAGAAATAGATAAGCGAATGTGGTGGCCCAAGGTCGTGGAAGGAGCGACCGATCCTTCTGCTTTGGAAGGGAGGCTGTATTACAAGATCGGTCTTTTTGTCCACGACTACGCACGAGCGGTTTTGGTATGCTCTTTGCTGCTCTGTGCCGGACTCGGGTACATGATTTCATTGGAACCACGCTACATCGAGGGATACGGCGAGGGGGACCTTGAGTCAGTTGATGGGTGGGCAGCGGCGGGAGAGGGCTTCTCGGACCCTAACGAAACTGCCTTCGAGTCTTTCCACGTACTATTTCACCATCCTGGTCACTCATATGACGACCCCGAGGTGGTGTCCGCCATTCAGTCGACTATCGAGGTGCTTTCTACAAATGATGATATCGATCTGGATGTTCCGTGGCAGACCAACGAAGCAAATCGGTCTTCCCTTGTGAGCAGTGTTGATCCCTCGTGGTCCAGAGTCTACGTGAAGGTCAATATGAACAGAGAGGATTCGAAAATCCTACTGAAGGACATATACGAGGATATCGAGTTGCCGAACAACTCTCCTCAAGGTATGGAAAAGTACCTCACCGATAATTTGGCAATTGACATTACTTTCGATTTAGTTCTGAAGGAAGAGCTCCTAAGGGCCGAGTTAATTTCTGCCCCTCTGACAATACTAATTCTGTTGTTTGTCTTCGGGACTGTGGTATCGGCTAGCCTTCCGGCATTGTCAGGAATCTACACCGTGATAGCTGCGGTTGGCATTATCCATGGGCTCACATACATCGTTGACGATCTCACCGTTTATGCTGTCAATATCGTATCCTTACTGGGTATAGGGCTCAGCGTTGACTATTCCTTGTTCATAGTGAATCGATTCAGAGAAGAGTTGGGAAGGGGTCATGATAAGAGGACTGCGATTGCGATGACCAGCGCTACCGCTGGTAGAGCGATTCTTTTCTCAGGCCTGACAGTGGTCGCAGGCCTAACCGGCATGCTATTCTTCGAAAACACAGGATTACCATCACTGGGATGGGGCGGGATTTGTGCTACCCTAGTAGCGCTTACATCATCGGTAATCCTGCTTCCATCAATATTGGCAATACTCGGAGAGAGGATTAACTCAGGAAGAGTTCCATTGGGGCTCAGCACGGAGGTCGCCGATGATGGTTTCTGGTACGATTTGGCTAAGAGGGTCATGAGCAAGCCCCTTTCGTTTCTGGTTCCCTCCGTGCTTATTCTCCTTGTGGCAGGAGCACCGTTCCTCCAAGCCGAATGGGGCATTACCTCTTGGAAGGCATTGAGCCCCGATAATGAAGCTAGAAGTGGTATGGAATTGACAGACGAAAACTGGCCTCAGGAAGTCTCTAACACCGCTCTTGTTGTTTACGAAATCCAGGAAGGAACGGATGTGTTTTCAGAGGAAAATATCAGAAGTCTCCACTCTTTTTCCAAAGAAATACTGTCTATTGAAGGTGCAAATTTTGTGTTTAATTATGCTCACTTCAACGCGACCTGGACCGAGGACGAGGTTGTTGAATTCTGGGACGATTCGGATGATGGCTCAGAGGTCAATGTGGCAGGTTTTGCCGCATACAACCAAGATGTTCTAGATGCTGTGAAGGAGAATTTACCGATCGCGTTGGCGTTCATTCTGACCTCGAGCTATGTACTTATTTTCCTACAAGTAAGATCGGTTATTCTGCCTCTGAAGGCTCTAATCATGAACATACTATCCGTCAGCGCCTCATTTGGAATACTAGTATGGGTTTTCCAGGAAGGGAATGGAGCGGAATTGCTCAACTTCACCCCCCAGCCGATAGACCCAACAACTCCTGTGATGATTTTCGCTATTTTGTTCGGGCTTAGCATGGACTACGAAGTGTTGATGCTCTCCAGAATCCATGAGGAATGGGAAAGAACGGAGGACAACACATTGGCCGTTGCCACAGGACTACAGAAGAGCGGCCGAATAATCACCTCCGCCGCCCTTGTGATGGTAACTGTGTTCTCGGCCTTTGGGTTCTCATCTGTATCGCTCATGATGCAGTTCGGGTTCATGTTAGCCTTGGGAGTAGCTGTCGATGCTACGATAGTTCGGGCCCTAGTTGTCCCGTCAACAATGAGGCTGATGGGGGACTTGAATTGGTGGGCGCCCGCTTGGATGTCTGGTAAATCCGACTCAGAATGATAGGCGATAGTCTCTTTTCGACGGAGCCTTTCGTCCGACCATGACGGTGCTGATTACGGGTGCTAGTGGTTTCATAGGTAGTCACATTGTTGCTAACCTGCTTTCCAAAGGTGCTCAGGTCAGAGCGACGGTAACGGACTCATCAGATCCTGAAAGGGTTGATCATCTTCTAGCTCTGCCTGTTTCTGATGGGGGGAGCTTGGATATCGTTGAGATGGATCTTCTGGATGCTGAATCGGTACGAGAAGCCGTGGCCGGTTGCGAATCTGTGATTCACACCGCGGCAGTTGTCGTCCTGAAGTCCAAGCGGGCGCAAGAGAAGATTGTCGATCCGAGTGTGGTGGGAACCAGAAACGTACTTGATGCAATAGATTCATCAGGAACGGTTAGGTGTCTTATTCACACGTCCTCGACCGCAGCCATCAGGCCGTCTTCATGGGAGGACGGTCAAACCCTGACCACCGATACTTGGGCGGAGGACGCGACGATAGAGGAGAACCCGTATGGTCTGGCGAAATACACCGCTGAAAGACTGGTAAGAGACTGGCACTCTGCAAGGAATAATTCCGTCAGAATGGTGACTATCAATCCCTGTGTGGTTCTGGGCCCCCCTCTGTCGAGGAGGCACCTGAATGGTAGTCCGTCTTTCCTGATGATGCTACTCAGAAGGGAAATACCCTTTGTAATCCCAATGCACATCAGCATCGTGGACGTGAGAGACGTAGCGGAGGCTCATGTCAGGGCCATGACTCAAGGGGAGAACGCCGGGAGGTATCTAGTGGTTTCAGGTCAGATGTGGTGGAAGGATATCTCCAAGGCCATAAGAGCTCAAAATCCATCTCTTAGGGTGCCCACGCGGCAGATTCCATACTTCCTATCCCTCATAGTATCGATATTCCATCCACGGGTGAGTCTCTCCTGGGCTAGGATGCACCTGGGTAAGAGGCTGTTCTGGGATGCTTCCCCGGCCCAGAGAGATCTTGGGATGAAGTGGAAGAAACCGAGGGACTCAGTGCTGGACACCATACCCCCCATTCTAGAGAACGGCTGGAAGTGAGATCTGTCCCTACGGGTCTTGAGTCTCATCTTCCATGTTCTCTTCCTCGTACCTCGCCAGTTCTTTCATCCAGAATAGGAATCCTGCGAATAATGCCAGTAATATCAGAGAGGACCCGAAAACGGCTAATGGAAAAAGAGCGGATGTGGCCTTAGCAGATATCGCTGGTTGCTCTTCGTAATCGGGTATCAGGCTCTCGTCATAGACGGGCCTCACCATCAGGAGATCGAAAGCTGAGTCCGGATCATACAGATCGGACGGCTGTGCTGGGTCTAAATCTGAATATCCGTCGTACCTAAGCGGGACGTCCACCGTCTGCTGCTCTGACACGTCCAAAGTTAGTAGGACATCGAAAGTGTACGGGACTCGAGGTTCCATGAACTCCGAACCAGATATTATTCCAGTTACAGGGAGGGATATCGCTGTTCCTGTTACATCGAACTCAGTCCACTCGCCCCAGTGCTCGGGTTCGACATCCAGCGCTATGTAGATGGTATCTCCGACTACGGTCCCCTGCCCCTGTGCATCGTCATTACCATCGGAGCCCAGGTCCACGTTTGGTCTGATTTGAGCAATTTGAGCAGTATTTGAGTCCCAATCCAGAGAGCTGAAAGCTATCTGCATTTCATAGGTGCCGTTCGGTACCCAAACGTAGTGCCTATCTTCGGTTGCATACGTTCCGAAGGTGCTCGTAGGACCGTTGTTAAAGTGGCTCCATTCTCCCTTCCATGCGTGCCTAAGCTGATCTGTCTTCAATGGGAGTTCCCTTGTGTCCATTATTTTCTCGTAGTGGTCGTATGCGTCCCATACCGTAACCTGAGGATAGTCTAGGAAACCATCCTCGTCGGGATCCCTCATCACTTGCAATGTCCGAGATAGCGCTAATGCTCTGTCCGTATCGACCAAACCGTGGCCCACCCTCCAATCATGGCACCTATTGGTCTCCTCTGAGATGTAGCATTCCTCTGGAATATCATCGCAGGGATCGTCGTCGTTACCCTCTTCACAAGAGTTCCTGAGAAAATCGTAGTGAGAAGTCAGTTCCAAAATCAACTCGACCTCATGCACTCTCGACTCATTCCTATCTTCCCAGTCATCGAATTGGATACCCTTTGCGGTCTCGTTGAAGTATAGGCTCTCTAGGTGGTCGTGGTCCTCGGTTTGGTAGTCTGCGACCCCTAGAGATGGTGCTGCTGCCAGTAAGAGTGTGGCTATCCCCCCTATGTGCGGTGTAGCCATGCTCGTTCCCGAGATAGCCATGTAATACAGATCGCCTTGGGTTCTCGTGGACGCGTCAATCGCCGTGGCTCGTGGAGCAGTGGCCCATATGTTCCTACCTGGTGCTCCGATATCCGGCCAAGTGTGCTGTTGGGTCGACCACCCTCTGCTAGAGAAGGAGGTGACTGCGTTTCCCTCGTGTACTAATGCAGCAACCGAGATTGCCGAGGGCGTGTTTGCATACATGTTGGTCCTGAGATCATTCTCTGACTCCCCTCCACTACCACCACTGTTGGAAGCTGCGAAAATTACGGCTACATCATTGTCATAGGTCAGCATATCGGTCAGTACCGTAACTGCATTCGAGGGATTATAATCGCCGTTGGTACCCCAAGAATTAGACACTACTCGGATGTTGAACTCGTTTAGTCCTGGCCTACTATGTTCGTAAGTCCATTCCAGGCCCTCCACCGCAGCAAAGATGGAGGCTCCATCACCGGTTCCCAAGGCAACTATTGTCGCTCCCTTCGCAGTACCGAGGCGTCTACCTCCGGAAGCATCGCCGTTTCCTGCGATAGTTCCGCCTACATGGGTCCCATGACCGCTGGATGTGTCGGAGTTGCAATTCGGGGCGTCAACCCAAGCCACTCCCGTCCACTTGGCTGACCAGATCAGTTTCTCCCCGGTCCAAGGCTCTCCGCAGTCGAAATCCGGATGTTCTCCGTCTATCCCGGTATCTAGATCGACTGCAGTAGCGCCTTTTCCGTCGTACTCGGAAAGGGAGAGATCGCTTTCGGTCTTCAATACCCCGTCTGTCCCAATAATTGCCCTGTGCCAGGCCAAACTAGCGTTTACCCATCTTACAGTCTCGTGCATCATTGATTCATAGTCATCCTGATCGCCTGGCAGGTAGAAATGCTCGATTGGGACGTTTGCCTCCATGTGGCTGACGTAAGACTTGGTTGAGAGTTCTGAGATTGCTTCGTTAGTACCAGAGATTAGAGCGCCATGCAGCACGCTCATCTTCGAGATTACTTCTGCGCCTGTGGATTCAACACTATCCCATGTCAGTTCGCTTGGTGAATCGTAGAATTGTATTATGGCCTCAATCTTCTCTCCAGAATCGAGTATGGATACCAACTCCGAGCTCATCTTTGTAGTATCTATTGTACGTGATTGTTCCATCACCCCAACAGAACCAGGAGCGCTGAGCACCAGTAAAACGAGAAAAAGAGGGAGGTATCTCACGATTTGTCCGTTCATGTGGTGTGATTTCAACAAACCCCCTTGTCGGTTCTCAATTTCTTCAGAAGTGTATGGATACCAATAATCCGTTTAACTGATGTAGGGAGGGCTAGGCCGACAGAGTGTGCGTGCAGCCGCTCTAAGTATTGTTTCTCTCCTGGTTATGGCCTCCCTGGGAGGTTGTTTCGGCGAGGAGAAGGAGGTCATAGAGGAAATCGATCTCTTTGGCTCCCTTTGCTCAGATAACGGGGGATCTATCAGCAACACCACATGGTACCACTACGGCAACGCCACGGATGCTACGAAGGTCTCTGACATATTCAACGGGACCTCCGTGCTAGTCGGAGACAACGCGCCTGTGTGTGCAATTGGCACTTACTATGGCATTGGAATGACCACATTCGAGCCTACAATAGGAGTTACGTCTCTGGACAACCTGTATATGACTAGCTGGGGGAATGGGCCGGCTGGATCGACTGCAATAGTCAGGTGCTCTGGTCTGATTGGTATGTCGAATGTGAGCGAGTATTCCTGTGAGGACGTCTACAGCGCCTTATTGCCCGTTCCGAACAGCAACGACCCCTACGTCTACGTCGATCCCTGGACTGATCGAATCATGAAATTCGATATGCATGCATTGTTGGGAATGACGGTGGAATGGTCTGATAATGAGGGTCAGAGCTGGATTGGGCCTTCTGTGGCTACGGGTTGGTCCGTGCAGGATCACCAAACCATAGCCTCCTCGCCATATCCAGCAGCCTTTCACCAAACTACATGGGTGTTCTGTGTCAACGGCAACTACCCATACCCTGTTTGCTCTGCAAGCAACGATGGAGGCCTGACATGGGGCCCGGAGTTGCCTGGAACACCCTCAGACTGCGAGAGCGGCGGGCTCACGGGACACATCACGGGGAGCGAGAATGGGAACTTCTACAGAGGCAACAGAGGGTGCAACGGAGGCGAGGGTTACTCCATCTACAGGAGCACCAATGGCGGTCTGACTTGGACAGAGCACCCACTTCCCACTGAGACCAGCGGAACAGCGGAGACTTGGAACTTCGAGGAGGCCCAGGTGGCTACCGACTCAGAGGATAACGTCCACGCGTTCTGGATGGGCTTCGATAACATGCCCTACTACTCGTACTCGTTAAACGAGGGAGATACTTGGAGTCTCCCTATCATGATAGCGCCTCCTATTGGCCTGAATGGAACAGGGTTTCCAGTGATCACCGCGGGAAGTGCGGGCAAGGTCGCCCTAGCTTACCTTGGAGACTCGGGTGGAGATACTTGGAACGGTTACATCACAGTGATCACTGACGCGTTCAGCGATGTCCCATTGCTCACCACTGTACAGGTAAACGAGTGGGGGGATCCATTGGATACCTCGTCGGGTTGCGGTTACAACAGGTGTGGTGGCTTTGGAGACTTCAATGACATTGCAATCGACCAGCATGGAAGAGTCTGGTTCGGGCATGCCCACAATGTCGGAGGGGAAATCGGGATCTACGGAACGATGGCAGTAGGGCCCACCCTCAGAGACGAGCCACTCTCCCCTATGCCGCTGGGTGGACCAGGAACTCTCTAGGGAGCGTGTTGAGCATGGCTCTAGAGGTCCCTACCGCATCATCGCCGGCCGTTCACAATGTGATGATCGCTAACAAATCTACGAACACCAAACCTGAACTATTGGTTAGGAAGTTCCTGAGAAACTCCGGTTTCCCAGGTTATCGTCTCCATTGGAGGATAGACGGAGAAGATGGGAGATACATCTGCAGGCCGGATATCACCTTCCCGGGGAGGAAGTTGGCTATCTTCGTCCATGGTTGCTTCTGGCATCGGTGTCCTACGTGCAATCTCAGTCTCCCGAAATCAAACGTAGACTATTGGAGCCAGAAGTTCCAGAAGAACGTAGAAAGAGATAGGAGGAAGGAGGAGGCGTTAGCTGAACTCGGGTGGAGTGTGCATACAATCTGGGAGTGCGAAATAGAAGATGGGGCTTCCAGTCTTCTCCGGATTCTGACCATTTAGCGCATACAGCATTTGAAAGGGGAGAAGGTCACCGTGGATGTGTGCGACTTCTTACTTTCCTCAGATTCTACTGGGAGATTCGAAAGGAAGGTCCTGCCGACTTGGATTGGATACAAAGGCAGGGCCTTCTGGCTGTAAAGCTGTCCCAAATCTTCGCTCTAAGACCAGATATGCTGAGCATTGAGAAATGCAGACAACTACAGAAGATGTACAGGAATGCATCGACCATACCCTCTGAGGACGTCGAGCGGATACTCAAGGAGAAGGCGCCTAGCGGCTTCTACGATTCGATCGCTTGGTTCGACGAGGAGCCGTTGGCCGCTGCTTCGGTGGGTCAGGTGCACAGAGCAACACTAACCAACGGAGAGGAGGTCGTGATCAAGGTGGTCAAGGCGAATCACAAGGAGAGTTTCCACAGGGATGTGAAGAGGATGATGAGGATGATGAGATTAGCCATCTCACTGTCACCAAAACTCAGGAGGGTGGGGAACCCCCTGGCACTTCTCAGACACGTTGAGGACTACACAACTAGAGAGTTAGACCTGCGAAACGAGATCAGGGGGGGATCGGAGTTAGAGTCGATACAAGATGGCTTATCTGGGGATTTCCCGATGCCCAAGCTCAGATTCCCGAAGTACTACCCTGAGATGTCTAACGAACATGTATTGGTCTCCGAATTTGTTAGAGGCAAGACTCTGGAGGAGTGCATCAATGACCAGAGCCTGCCTTGGGATTACTTGATCGAGCTATTCAGAATACACGGGGCGTATATGTTCGGAATCGGGACGTTCCATGGGGATCTCCACCCTGGTAACTGTATAATCGACGAGGATGGGTGCTTTGTTTTCATTGACAATGGAGCAATATGTGAGGCTCCGCGGAATGTTAGTCTGTCGCTATTCAATTTCTTCGAGGAGTTGTCAAAGAGCAATCACGATGCTGCATTCGAAGCTCTGTTGGGCATAGCCGGCCAGAGGCCTTCTGAAGACAGAGTGAGGAGGTTCAAGAGCAAGATGGCAGAAATCTACGAAGGTTTCGGAGAGAAGAGCGTTGGCGAGCAGAGCCTTACTGATCTAATGATGAGGACCGTGAGAACCGCAGTAGAGGATGCAGGCGCTGACTTCGGCGAGGAGGGCTTTCCAATCATTCGATCTCTGATGTACATGGATGGTTTAGTAATCAGAACCCATCCACAGGTCAAGTTGATTGCAGAGATGGGTCCGTCGCTGGCTGAGTTCAGAGACGGTCTGGACATGGAGGAGTGAGAATGAGCGAACACAGTGACGTAATCATAGTCGGGGCAGGGCCAGGTGGCCTTTCTTGTGCTATGCTCCTTGCCAAAGCCGGAGTTAAGGTCACCATTCTGGAGAAGACGGGAGAGGTTGGCGGGAGGACGAAGGTCTTCGAGAAGGACGGATACAAGTTCGATAATGGTCCGACTTTCTTCCACTACCCAGAAATCGCAGAGGAGATCTTTGACGCCCTTGGTCTAGATGCGCATGAAGAGCTAGGTCTGATACCTCTTGATCCCAACTACAGACTTGTGTTCGGATCAGGCGGAAGCCTGAACGCTAACACCGACTTGGATGACATGACTGAGCAAATCAGAGATCTCTGTGGGGAGAAGAACGCGGCTGGCTTCAGAAGGTATATCGAAGATAACCGGACGAAGATGAGGCTGTCCAAGAATTGCCTCAACGCTCCATGGAGGGGTCCGACGGACTTGTTGAACAAGCGTGCTTTGCGGGTGGCCAGAGTCCTGAGGCCATGGAGGAGTGTTGCCTCTGATCTGTCTAGGTTGTTTCCTGACGAGAGGATGCAACTGGCTATGTCCTTCCAAACCAAGTACTTGGGAATGAGTCCATTCCACGCTCCAAGTCTATTCACGATCCTTGCATATCTGGAGTACGAGCATGGGGTTTTCCACACGAAGGGAGGCTTGGGCACAATTACAGATAGGATGGGCGAGATTGCAAGAGATTTGGGAGTGGATATCCGACTGAATGAGCCTGTTAGCGAGTTCTTGTTTGAGGGTAAGACAGTAGTCGGTGCCAAGACTGAGATGGGGTCCTACACAGCTGATAGGTTCGTCATGAACGTCGACTTTGCTACAGGAATGAAGGGTTTGATACCAGACGAACTAAGAAAGAAGTGGTCCAACAAGAAGTTAGACAAGAAGTCGTATTCATGCTCAACCTACATGCTTTATCTTGGAGTAGACAAGGTGTATGACACCCCACATCATCAGATTTACGCTGCCAAGGACTACCAGAAAAATCTGAGAGAGGTCACGGAGAACAAGGTGGCATGGGACGACCCCTCCGTTTACGTCCAGAACGCGTGCGTCACCGACCCATCAATGGCGCCTGAGGGGCATTCGACAATCTACGTCCTAGTGCCGGCCAGTACAAGTCATCCTGGCATAAATTGGGATGAGATAAAACATGAGTACATGGACGTGATTCTTGAGCAGATGGAGAAGTTAGGTTTCTCGAATCTGAAGGACCACATCGTCTCTCAGACTATCGTGACTCCCGATGATTGGGCATCTAGAGACATCTACAAGGGTGCTGTGTTCAATCTTGCCCATGGTCTAGATCAGATGCTTTGGCGACGACCGCAAAACAAGTTCGAGGAGCTAGAAAGGCTCTATCTCGTAGGTGGGGGGACCCATCCCGGAAGCGGATTGCCTACTATCCTTGAAAGTGGCAGAATTTCAGCTAAGTTGATTTGCGCTGACATGGGGATCGTGCCTGATTGGAACGGTGCTGATCCATGGTTCGAGGACCTCAGGAGGCCGAAACTCAAAGTGGGGAGCGCCTGAGGGAGTCCTATGGACTTGTACGATCTCTCGTTCTTCCTATCGACAATGTGGGTCGGACCCTTTTGGCTCGCGATGCTAGTTTACCCCGAGGATGAAAGGACGAAACGGATTCTCACTGGACCTTGGTTCTTCATTGGTCCCATTGTCATTTGGTGGATAGTCATCGCTTCCGATCCCAAGGGGCTAATCGAGCTCTCTGAGGGCTTCACAGACCCTCTGAACATTGTGGATAGTTTGGTGGGTGTTCTCGGAACCCGTGCTGGGGCTTCCGCAGCGTGGGCCCATATGGTGGCAGGTGACATCTTCATCACTAGATGGATGTGGAACAGATGTATGGAAAGAGAAACTGAAAGATGGATATCTGCAGTATCCGTATTCTTCGGCGTGATGCTTATGCCTGTCGGAGTGGCAATACATCTCTCCCTGGTTCGTGAAGAATCGGACTGATCAGATGGCAGGTTGGCTGGTTAATCTGATCGCGGTCCCTTATGGTCTGTGGATTGCATGGGTGGGGGTCCAGCACTTTCGTGACCCGTCGTGGTTCGAACCCATAGTCCCAGAAGTCATTGGCAATGCGAGGTTCTGGGTCTACGCCAGTGGTGCCTTCGAGATAGTCCTTGGAATCGGAGTTGCTCTACCTTGGTTCAGAAAGGAGGCGGCACTGGGTCTGACACTGATGCTGATTGTGCTGTATTGGGCCAACCTGAACATGTGGATCAACGAGATTCCACTAAATGGGCGAGTCTATGAGAACCACTGGCATATTCTGAGAGGAGCTGGACAAATATTGCTGATACTGATATCACTTTGGTTGGGTGGCTGGGAGATGGGGAATAGGATCTTCCATTCTGTTAGAAATTAGTGGATTTTGTCGAGGTCGTCTAAACGACTGTATATATGCTCAGTCTGGTTTTTCCCCCCATGAAGGATGCACTGTGGGAAAGGCTAGAAGAGCAACTGAATGAATGGATGAGAGAACAGGAATCATAGTTCAGGGGGTGAGAATGTGGGCTCTTTCCTGTTGGTTGGCGGGAGTAGTGACATAGGAATTCTACTCACGAAAAAACTGGTAGAAGGAGGCAACAAGGTCACCATTCTTGTAAGAGACGAATCAAGAGTATCTGACCTACCAGAGGAGATGGTGGAGAGGTTCGTTGGGGACGCAAATGACGAGGGGTTGGTACTGAAAGCGGTCCAATCCTGCATAATGTCCGGCGATGGGACGATTGATGGCGTTGCGCATCTAGTTGGCTCCTTCTCTGTGAGACCCCCACATGCGATGAACAGGGAGGCGTTCGAAGAAGTCCTGTCGACGAACCTCACCAGTGCTTTCGTAACTCTTTCAGTTGCTTGCAAGCAAATGCTCAGAGCCGGTGGAGGAAGAGTTGTCTTCACATCAAGTGTGGCAGGAAGTCTTGGACTGATGAATCACGAGGCAATATCTGCGGCTAAGGGGGGCGTGGAGTCAATGGTCAGATCGGCGGCTGCCACCTACAGTAAGAGGGGGATTAGGGTCAACGCAGTCGCTCCCGGACTCACCGAAACCAGGCTTTCCACTCCCATAACCTCATCAGAGGCCTCTAGGGGTGCGGCAGTCGGTATGATTCCTCTAAATAGGATCAACAAAGCGGAAGAAGTTGCAACCACGATGCACTGGCTGCTCACGGAAGCCCCGGACAACATTACAGGCCAAGTTTTCCATCTCGATGGAGGAATGTCGAAGGTGAGGAGTTAGATGAAGTGGAAAAATGCTGTTCGTCTCACTAAGCTGAAGCCAGACAAGCCCAAGATGGTGAATGTAGGACTGAAGACCCTGATGATCGTAGAGTATGATGGGGATTACCACGCGACTGAGGGTCTTTGCAGGCATATGAGGTGGCCTCTAGGGCTGGGTGGAAAGGTGAAAGACGGATGCATAACTTGCCCGCTCCACCAAACGCGTCATCGTCTTGATGATGGATGTCTTGAGGAGTGGTCCCCCTTCCCTCTTTTTCCACCTTATGGAAAGTTGGTGGGAAAGATGTCCAAGAAGAAGGACCTGCCGCTTTACGAAACTAGAGTAGAAGGCGACTACCTACAAGTTAGGATTTGATTGGGTCGTCCTATTCCTCTTCATCCGAAATTCTCTGGCCCGATGGTAGGATCATGACGGCTATTAGGAGTATCGGGACTACTAGGAAAATTGCTCCAAGGGCAGTGCCTAGTGTCCCTTCTGGGCGTGGTATCATTGGCTCGATGACCATGCCGATGATAAACATCGCCAACATCAATGCTACTATCGGAAGATTGTCTCTGAGGGGCTTTGTGCCAGCTCCAGACTTGTTCGCCATCATAAGCATCAGAGACACGACAAGAGCCATCATTGGAATCGTCATTAGTAGAATTTCCCTTTGGGGCCCCCTTCCCTCCTCTAGGGAGTTCTCCATCGATATGAGGTTGCGAAGAGAAATCGCGAGAATTACCACGGCTATGCCTATGATTAACGGCATCAATCGGTCTCTTTCGGACTCTGTTGTCAGAATTCCACATCCTTTAGCTCTACTCGCTTCCCCATTCCGTCTCTAATCCTCCTAATGTGGCCTTCTGCCTCCATACGAGATAGTAGCCTGCTAGCCTTCGAATCAGTGAATCCAGTGTCGCGAACCAGCTCTGCCTGCCACATCGAACTGCCGTTCGAGGACAGGACGTCGACTACCTTTTGCTGGTCCTCTGAAAGCATCGGACTACTAGGTTCTAGGGCCCTGCTCTCTGGTTCGGACCTTCTTCTTGGGTCGTTTAGCCATGTAAGTGAGACGCCAATAATAACGCCGAGGCTGGTCAGGAATAGAGAATAAATCACGTATGATGCCAGGTATCCCGATGAGTCGGTATCGAATGTGAATGGAGCGGCAATTAGCAGTACGAGCATGAAGGCAGCCAGGGAGATTGTGATTCTAGCGACCCTATCCATGGAGCCTGCGATCTCTCCCCCACTGGCTTGGCTCATGGTCATCCTGTCCTGAGCCCAAATGTGAATGTTGGGCGCCATGGTTCGCAAGGAGCGTCGGTTCAGTCTTATTTGTGGTGATCACTCCGTGTCGCAATACTGCCTGTCCTCGTGCCAGGTTCCGCCGTTGGCCTCGCAGTCCTCTTGGTTATCGGAGGTCTCTTGCTCCTCGCGGTCTCTGTCATCCTCCTCGCCGTCATCGCTCCAGTCGCAGTAGAATACCCCCTCAGCGCGATCGGTCGCCTCGGTCCACACCCCTCCTCTGGATTCGCACATCTCCTGAGTTATCTCTAGTTGAATGAGGGCTGGAACGGGCTGACCACGATCCTCACACCTGTCTAGCATCTTGCAGAAAAGTCCTCCAATTCTGCCTCGGAATCCCTTCCTCCTGTCATGATCGCGGTGGCATCTCCGATCATCTAAGCAGTCACTGTGGTGATTCTCTCTGGACATCAAGTGCTCCCGTAGGGTCTCTAGTGTCTCTTGATCGGCCGAGCAGTCTAGGCTTGCGATGCAGAAGGATATTGCTTGCCGTGCCGCTCTAAGCTGGATTGCCTTCTCCTCTGAGAACTCCATCTTCTTGTCCTCGTCCCAATGCTTTCTCTCGTCCCAATCCTTGAATTCCTTATCGTCACAATCGTAGTGAACAACACCATCTTTCTCCCTTATGCAAATCTGATAGTCATCGGCCTTGTCTTCCTTGACCTCATCATCCACGGAGTCTGTACCGTCTAGCTTGGCCTGCATCCCATCAACGGTCGAGGTTAGTTTTCCGATCATTTCAGAGAGCGAATCAGCGTCTGTTGTGCAGTTCGCGCTGTCGAGGCAAAACTGTAAGGCTAGGATTAGGTTGGAGTTGATTTGTATCCTCTTCTCGAGGTGCTCGGTCCTGTCCTCCATCCTATCGTTCATACGACTCTTCATTGCCTTCCTGATGTGCTTACCGAATGGCTTGCTGTCCGTTTCCTTGGGCTCCCATGTGTCCTCCCCAGTCACATCATCTACTGCTCCCTCGAAGGGGTCCTCCTCAGCGTACACCGGCGCAGCGTAGTCCTCGAGGGTCGCTGAGACCGATGCTCCGGCCAGAAGGGATACCATTGCGAGTGTGATGACTCCGATCGTGGCTCTACTTCTGTTCTGCTCCATTCTGATGCTTTTCTTTGAGTCCATTCTTCTTCACCTTGTCTATCCATCAGCTGCAAAACCATATCATAATCTGCCGAAAATGCTCGTTATTTCATGCAAAAAGCCGCAAAAGGTGTATACCAAATTCAGCCTGATTGACTTGATGAGGTCTATCCTATTGGTTGTAGTTTCTCTGCTCGGAGCTACACTTCCGGGGTCTCTCTCGGAAGTCTCAACATCCGAAGAGGTCGTGGTAACAGTGGATAGCACGAATCTGAGGTTCTCTCCTTCTTCTGTCACCATTACTGAGGGTGACACTGTGCGGTTTTTCTGGAGTGGCGAGCTACTTGCGCACAACGCAGTTGCAGAGGACGGTTTGTTTGATTCGGGGGATACCTCCAGAAACGTCGATTATGCATTCACGTTCGAAGCTGGGACAAACGGGACTCACCAGTACGTTTGCGAGCCCCATGAGAGCGTCGGCATGGTGGGGACTGTTATCGTGGAGCCCATGCAAGATCCGGTTTCTCCTGAGCCGACCAATGATACGAGCGGTCCCACTCTATCAGAATCTGGGGAGTCGTGGATACCCTTCTTCGGGTTAGAGCTAGTGGTCCTTGTATTGGTGGCCGCGCTTATCTTCCAATTAGGCAAGGCTCAGGGCATTGGAGACGTGAGTCTGTTGAGCGAACGTGAATCGGAAGAGGAATAGAAAGGCTATCTCATTCGATCAAGTTCGTCGGAACCGGACCGTATGCGTTAGCATGTGCTTGTCCGTCCTCAATCATCCAAACTAGCCAGAGTATGAATCCGATGCACGGAATGAGGATGATTAGCAGCATCCAACCGCTCTTACCAGTATCGTGGAGCCTCCTAACGCTGACGGACAAGCTAGGGATCAAGAGTGCGAAAATACCTGCGAACGCGACCAAGCCAAATAGTACTCCAAGACTCTCGTTGATGCTTCCAAGAGCGATTCCGCCAACAATTCCAATAATCTGTAAGGCTATAGATATCACAGCCATTCCCAGGTATGACCACCAATATTCCGATCTCGATGCCCTCCCTGAAAAGGTAGCATACTTGTTCCTAAATACTGTCGTTAGTGCATCCATGAACCCCATCATCTGCTGTGGTCGAGGGCTGAATTCTGGCGTTCCTAATTGTTGAGGTACGGGTTGTCCATTTTGTTCCATGGCGGATGCTTGACCTGATGCAGGTTAAGCCTTGTTGCGTCACACCACGGAAAGACAGTTTTGGAGTTTGGAAAGCGTTCGATCGACGTCGTCATGGTTTAGGACCATTGGTGGCTTTATTTTGATGACATTGTGAAGGGGTCCGTCCGTACTAAGAAGCACCCCCTGATCCCTCATCTTACCAACTATTTCTGACGCCTCCATAGCGGCCGGTTCGAGGGTGCTCCTGTCCTTCACCATCTCGACTCCGAGAAAGAGTCCTCGCCCACGAATATCGCCTATCAACTCGTGCTCCAGCATTAGAGAATTCAGACCGTTCTTGAACCGTTCTCCCAGGACATGAGCTCGATTCATCAGGTCCTCTTTCTCAATGACGTCCATCACTGCCATTCCAATAGCACAGGAGACTGGGTTTCCCCCGAACGTGCTGAAGAACTCCATGTCCCCGAACGAAGAGGCGATTTCCGGGGTCGTGAAGACCGCTGCCATGGGGTGTCCATTTCCTATCGGCTTTCCCATCACCACGATGTCTGGAGTTACTCCGCTCTCCTGGAAAGCCCACATGTTGGTTCCCACTCTACCAAACCCTACTTGCACCTCGTCTGCAATCAGCAGCCCCCCTTGGCTCCTGACTGCCGAGGCGACTTCTGAGAAGTAGCCTGGAGGTAGGGGAACCTGCCCCGCACAGGATAGCATGGACTCTATCAAAAGACCTGCCAATGGGCCCGCCTGCTTCATCCCCTCCCTTGCCTCTGCTAGGTAGTCAATACTAGGACGGCGGTATGTGTCGGGGATGGGCAGCACATGCACCCATGCCTCTGGCGAGCCCTTGCCTCCCGGCCCTCGGAACTTGTACGGACTCAGATCGATCAGCATTCCAGTGTGGCCGTGGTAAGCACTCTCAATCACGGCCATATCGTGATTTCCTGTGAATGATCGGGCCAGCCTGACCGCGAGTTCATTGGCTTCAGAACCTGAGTTTACCAAGAATCCCACAGCCAAGGACTCGGGCAAGGTAGAGGATAGTCGGCCAAGATACTCGGTTAGCTCCTCGTACACGTACCTGCTGTTTGTGTTCAGAATGGCCATCTGTCTCTGGCCGGCCTCAACAACATGGGGGTTACAGTGACCTACATGGGAGACGTTGTTCACGAGATCCAGGTACTTCGTTTTCTCAGTTCCTCCATAACAACACCTGCTACAGTCAACCCACTCCCGTGTCCGTCCATAATGGATGGGTCAGGGTCTTCCGGAATCAGGAAAACTGGTTCCGTTCTCCTAATCGTTATCAATGGCTATGCAGAGGGGGGTTCGTGCCGGGAACGTTTGACAGAACAAGAGGGCGGGCTCTGACCAGAGAAGTCTCTCCAAGTTACGCTGAGGCTGTTTCCAGCTACCTGGGTACTAGGGTACCAGACTACGAGGCTGCCAGACGTGCGCAAGAGGTGTATTTCGCAGCACTTAGGGCGCATGGCACCGAGGTAATCACCCTCCCTACGTTGGAAGGTTACCCAGACTGCTGCTTCGTAGAGGATGCAGCAGTGATTCTGGATGACGTGGCCGTGATTCCGAACCTGGGACATCCTAGCAGAGACGGGGAGAAGGAGTCGGTGGCAGAACATCTTGCAGATGATTTTGAAGTAATCAGGATGCCTGATGGGGCGACTCTTGACGGCGGAGATGTCGTCTTCTACGACGATCGCTTTCTAGTAGGCATTTCTACCAGAACCAACAAGCAGGGTGCCGATTTTCTGGCTGAGCATGCCAAGGGGGCGGGTATTGATGTGCAGTTGTTCGATGTACCGAAGAGCACGTTGCACCTGACAACGGTCTGCTCGAGTCCGAGGTCAGGCACCATGGTTGCTGCGATGGGTCATCTGAAGGAGAGCGATCTTTCCTTCGCTGAAGAGGTCATCTGGATTCCCGAAGAGGAGGGTTACGCAGCCAACACCATCGCATATGGCGATCGGATAATTATGGCAGAGGGTTACAAAAAAGCTAGGCACTTGTTGATGGATGCGGGATTCTCTATCACATCGATCGAAATGACCGAGTTCAGGGAGGTCGATGCGAGTCTGACCTGTCTCTCTGTCTTCATCGGATAGTTTGTTAGCAACTGCAGGCTCCGTGAAATAATGCACGTCGCAGCGAAACTGACTCTGGGAGTCGGGTTTGGAATGCTTCTAATTGGCATCTTGCTCGTTGGCCTGGGTGCTAGAGCAGTTGGTTCAGTCGAGGATTTTTCTGTTGAAGAGGATGAGGTCTGGAATGGGAGTTCTGGTCAGTACGTCCACCAGGACTCATCAGAATGGGGACTGTTAATCTTCGTTAGGGACGAAGTCAGATGCGACGAGTTCGAGGTCAATGTGAGTGTTGTATCATCCGACACTGATGGGAAGGTGTGGTACGAATCTGACTACTGTATCAACGAGGGCAGGCTGCCTTCCGGTCATGCTGACGATCCCGAGGGATGGCTCCACATGGGAACGGTTCGCGGCCTCGAGATGGGTGCGACTTACGAGTTCACATCGAGGGAGGAGGTTTTCGCGGTAGAAGAGAGTCAGGTCGTCGCATTAATTGAAGGTGTATTTGGAGGTGTTTTCGGAGCTCTTAGCGGAGGATCGTGCGCGTGCTGCGGACTCCTGATACTGCTTCTCGGACTCATACTGGCGTTTACAATGAAGGAGGAGGTCCCGACAAGCTACAAGGTAGATGCGGAGGGCAAGATTGTTCTCGACCATTCCGGAACCGGGGTCAGCCCGGAATCCATGCAGAACCCTGATGGGTCGGAGGGAGGGTCGTCGGAAGACACGGATGCTTGGTACAAGCAGAACTAGAATAGAGGTCGTTTGGTGTTTACTCTGATACCCCTCACCGAATCCATTAACAATGACTCGTAGAGTCATTGCGCAATGGCTGAGCGGCACGCTAAGAATTCAACCCAATATGGTTGGGGGAGAGCCGCCGTTCTACTATCCGTGATTTTCCTAGTGCAAGTAGCGGCCCCAGCGGCTGTTTCAGAGGACTCATTCGATGAGATGACACTCTGCCAGCCCTCTCCAGGACTAGATGGGGTTTGTGATGACAGGAGAGATGCCGATGATGCGACGCAGGACATCACTAGCTGGGTTGAGGGAATGTTTCACTTCAATATGACAAGCCCTACCGAGATTCAATTCCAAGCCTCTTGGGCCATCAGGGAGTGGGATAAGTCGGGGATGGATCTGTTCACATCCAGTTCGATGATCGCGGCACTTAGTAGTGACAATATCAATGCAAACGATGGTCTGCCCGCAGACGTACTCAGGTCCGCCTTCGACGAGAATACAGATCCGAATGACGTCACGTCGCCGACCATCCAAGAGTCCCTTCTGGGGGAGATTGATGGTTCGATAAGCGGCTTCTTGGCCAACTGGGGCGGCTCTACGTCTCCTGAGACCACATGGGAGGATAGGGTGTTCCTACCTGATGACTCTGGGGTGGTTTCTGCGGTCGATTGTACGATTGACCCTGCTTCTGACAGTGATGGCAATGCCTTCGAGCCCCCCATCTGCATTTCCACTAACGTCAACATTACTCTGCCTATTTCCTCGACTTATGGGCTAAATGGGGTAACTGAGTCCAATCTGGATACTGCCCTAGAGGGTTTGCTCGTGATGGGGTCAGAAATCACCACGAAGTTCGACGTCAGGGTTGAGCCTGGTCACAAGGGAACCTATTCCATCCAACCACCATCATATGCCACAGTTACTGATGCGACAGGGTGGGGAACCAACGAGGAGGTTTCCGAGGACGGTGGGGCGTACTCTTCTGGTCTTTGGACTGTGGACAACCGTAACGACCCCAATGGGTTGTCCCCCAGCAGCCAGCCCGCTGACTTGGACATGACCATAGGGATGAGAGACAAGAGTACTACAAGCATGGTGGAGGTCTCTCCTGATGACAGGAGCCTGGATCTCAGGGTTTCTATCGATCTTTCCGACGAGAGCAATGCCTTCGTGGAGGTAATAGCAGGGATTTACCAGATACAATCCAGTAGCCTGAGTAGCTGGGGCGTCCCAGATTTGATGCCTAGAGACAAGGCGACCATCCCGGTGATCACTTCTGACGGGATTAGGATGGCCTATCATACTGGGCTGCTGGACCTAGACGATCTTTCCAAGAACATCCCGATCTCAGGGATCGGTCAGGCACTAACCGACTCAGGTGGGGGGTCGAGCGTTCAGATGGGCGATTTCCAGTGGATCCACGTATCTAGTGCTCCCCTAGATCAGGGCGGTCTGAACTACACCCATTCCTCCACACAGTGCGAAAGGGGGGTGAATTACTGCATGGAGGGATCCGTAGCCATGGATGACACCTACCCGGTATACATGAGGTCGGTAAGTCACACTTTCCCATTCAGCCTAGCCGACCTGCTGGGCGGAAACCTGGGTGACTCTGGCTTCATGAACTCGGTTTCTGGGGACGATCTTAGCAAGCTTCTCAACTCAGGGCTGGAGTTCTCAACGGTCCTAAGCGATGAGGCCATGGAGACGTTCGTTGGAAGTTTGCTTCCTAACGGAATCAGCGCAGATTTGACGATGGAGATCGTTCTGCCTTCCTGGGCATCTACTCCACAGGGTGGTGACTCTATCGTATTGAATTACAAGGCTTCCGGGGATCACAGCGGGGTAATCGGACTTACAGGTTCTGACTCCTTCTTCTGGAACCACGCGATATGCAGGGACACCGTTCAGAGCGCTTGCTTCGATGGGGGAGGGGACACAGTGTGTCCCTCGACCTCGAAGAGTTGTGCCTACATGGATGTGGACATGGACGTAGGGAAGGTGTCGTTCGCAAGTCTCCCGCTGACCAAGGGCGCGACGGTCGAATTCGCCCTATCCGTTGACATGGTCATCCACAGGATTGCGGTCCCCGATCAGTTGTTCGATTCACTGAACACCGATTCCACCAGCATGAGCCTGGACGTTCTTCCCTCGGACCTGCTCAGGGCGCTTTTGGACATAGGTTCCAGAGGAGACCCTCTTGAGGTGGAGTTCTCCTTGTGCGACAATGGGAAGTCGTACTGCGAGCAGAGCATGCCCATATCCTCCAGCCAGACATCAGGCCTTCCGTGGTACGTAAATGAGTTGGAGAGGGACATAAAGTACCTGATTGAGGACACAGCCAGGGAGTTGACAGAAGAGGAGGGGAACGGTGTCGGGAATATCGACATGTCTGGCTTTACCATCGATATAGAGTTCCCTCACGAGATGATCACGGACAATGACGACGTCATCGGCGACGAGAGGGGCATAATCCTCAGCATCGATATTCCGAAGGTAAGTATGACTGCTGGAATCGATAACTCCTGGGTTGAGTTGATCGGCATACTCAGGGGCAATGGAGAGAGCCCTGAGTTCGGCCTTGTCACCGAAGACGCCTCTATGTCCACTCTAGCTGCCCCATTCGTCACTCCTATGGTTGCAGCGATGGGTAGTTTGGCCGGCGCCCTTTCATCGAGCATGGTTGCTCCCTCCCCAGAGGGAGTCAGGGTAAACGGGGCCAACGCTGATCTGCCAACTTCGAAGCTTGCCAACATAGGAGATGATTCTCTCGGTCTGAGTTTTGCAGGCACATACACGATCACGATGCCTCTGGGCATGGAGTTAGAGAATCTGACATCAGAGGAGGGCAGGATTACCTCTGTAATGAACAACGATTCTCGTCAAGTCATCTCATACACGATAAGCCAGGGAATGGGGGACGATAGTGTGGGCTTCACCCTTCTTCTGACCCCGTTTTGGGTTATCTCCCAAGTCCAGTACTACATCATCGGGCTGTTGGCATTCATGCTCTGGAGAGTTAGGCGCAGGATGACAAGAAGGAAGCGAAAGAAGAGGGCTAGAGCACTAGAGGCTCTCGAAGAGATGGCCTCCTCGCCGATAGGATACGTCGCTCCTCAGCCAACCGTCGAGGTTGTACAGGTTACCGATAATGGAATAGTCATCAAGAGAAGGCTGACCGCCACCTAGTGGAGATAACATGCGATTAGCCCTGATGGTCTTCGTGATTGTATCCGCGCCACTAAGCGGATGTATGAGCGGTGAAGGCGGTTCCCTATCCGAAGAAGATTTGGATGTCGGTCCCGATGAGTTGGTATCTGGGCATTTCCAGAGCGTCTCATTGGAATCAGGGCACGACATGTCCGTATACGTGCCATACCTAGTCAGGGACCCCATCACTGGGTTCATTCAGAACTCGACCGTTGTCGATATCGAAAGGGGGGATTCCTTCAGTCTGGATTTGCTGTCCCCGCCAAGGGTATCGATGCTAGTTATGCTGGTGGGGGAGCATGGGAGGACTAATTGGCCGGTAAGGGAGGAGAATCAGTCTTGGGAATCTTGGTTGGAAGACGGAGGGGATTCCGGTGATTGGGGCTCCGCGGTTGCTAGGGTCGAAGGCAATGGCTCACTGGACACTCTCAACAGCAGCGAAAATCGCGGGGGCCCTGTCTTCGTGAAGACCGTGCAGACAGTGAGAGGAAGCACCACCTCGGTGGATGATGGTGGCCTTCACTCGTCAGGCATTGTCCATGGCAGAGAGGTCTACGAACGGCTCTATCGCATAACCGACCCGACCGATTCCCTCGACCCATTCGACGGCAAGGAGGGTTACTGGGACCGGTGGGCAGGCCAGGGTAACGCTGCATACGAGGATGCTGCCCAATACCTCATTGCAGAATTTTCCTCATTCGGCCTTGAGGTGATGTCTCACAGGTACGAGTACACCGATATGTTGGGGGCTCAGAATCCTGAGGCATACAATGTCTGTGCTTACAAGTGGGGGAGCCTTTACACCGACGAGTGGCTGGTCTTCGGAGCGCACTTCGATGTCGCTCCGCCTGCCAATCTCGCAGTCCTAGACCCCCACATAACAGGTATCAGGACCTACGGAACTAGGGTTGGCGCGTATGACAACTCCGCTGGAACCTCAATGGTCCTGGAAACCGCACGGGCTCTTTCAGAGTTCGAAAGCAGGCGAACCATGGTATTCTGCCTATGGTCCGGGGAGGAGGGCGGCAAGCGTGGTTCCGACTACTGGACGGACTACTACGTCAAGGAGGACAACCCGGATGTGACTGTTACCAACTACATCAATCTGGACATGGCGGGAGTCAACTGGCCGGGGGGCGGAGGAGCCCCCCACGGAGATCCCGACCCACAGATTGACGAGGACGGTTACCCCAAGGACTCGGAGGTCTGGCCGCTACGAGTCTACATCGGCCCCGGCCCCAATCACGATCTCCTGGACCAGCCGGGCATGGTGGGTCTGTCGAACTGGATCGGCTCCGACGCTCTGGGTCTGGAAGAGCAGATGGGGACCCTTGTAGGAGCGAATTACTCTGAGGAAACCTGGAAAACTGACGTATGGCTAGATATGGACAGGCCCGAGGTCATCGTCTACGAAGACACTACTGCCAGGAGCGACCACGCAAGCTTCCAGGACAATCTGGGAACCGTCACCGTGGGATTCGGGGGGCTTGTAGACGGCTACTGGTGCTATCACCAGACATGCGATACCCTGGAAGAGATGGAGCAGTGGATGGACACTACAGGCAAGGACTACGGGGAGGAGAACAGCGGTGTAGCGAACGTGGTGAATAGCCTCGATATGATCACTTGGTGGGCTCTCATGACGTTCTTCCACTGTGACGAGAGTCCGGTCGTGAACGGGCTCACCTAGATAATATTCAATCCCAGTGTGATGTAAATCAGTGTTACTGCAATACTGACGCACAGGTAGAATATTGGCTCCGACCAGGATTTGATCTTCCTTCCGTCCAAGGGACCCAATGGAATCATGTTGAAAGCACAGAGTATTGAGTTGCCCCAAAGCCAGTAATGCAGAATCATATCTAGCGGGTCAATCCCCAAAGGGCCTAGGATTAACCAAAAGAAGTAACCAATTGCCCAGAGGACCATGTTGGAAACAGGGCCTGCTACAGCGATTTTACCAAATTGACTCCTGGATGCGTTGCCTGCTACGAGAACGGCGCCCGGAGCCATGAATACAATTCCTAGTATAGCAGCGAGTATCAGTCCAAACCTGAGACCACCCGGATCCGCTCTGAACTCTGCCCAACATCCGTAGTACCTTGCCACGAACTTGTGCGCAAACTCGTGCAAAAGGAATGCGGGTGCGAGTGAAACCAATGCAAACAGACAGTATAGAGGGAATCTTGAAGATATTCCAAATATACCTCCTTCGAACATCAGTGCTAGAGCTATAGTGAAGGCGCCCGTAGCAAGGGCCAGATGTCGTATCTCGGTACTTGAGAAGTGCCATAT
>LUMI01000027.1_pt1 | contig 69650 bp, 60 predicted proteins | sample 729681 | NCBI WGS metagenome assembly LUMI01 (sample SAMN03860267, study PRJNA289734) | marine metagenome | biome: seawater column; feature: ocean; material: water; isolation source: Red Sea water column Station 34 - depth 10m | place: Saudi Arabia: Red Sea | collected 2011-10-15 | depth 10 m
CTGTTGAGGAAGTCGATAAACCGCAATCAAGCGCTCAAATGATTAAGCGGGCCCACGAAGAGTTTGGGGCTCCATCAGAGCCTTACTCCGGAGGATTGCTTCCTCCGCCTACTGATGAAGCAGTCAGAGAAGAATGTAGAGCAGGTGTTGTTCGGCAAGCAAGGGCAAGACAAGAATTGAGGAATCAAAGATACAGTGAGTTGGGAATTCAGGCTACAAACTTAGAAGATTATCCAGCACTGAACAAACTAGCGTCTACAATGTCTGGAACTGGGGCAGCAAAATCCATCCGTAGAAGAGGCGCATCCGGAGGATGGCTTGCAAGACTCTTGAGTCCAAGTAGTTCTCTAGATGGAAGAGAGTCTAGTAATAGGACTAGTTCCGAGATTGAGACTGAAAGATTCCAGACTTCGCAGCATGTGAGATTGAGGAGTGATCAAGATCATCAATCTGAGTTAACGTCTCGTATACGAACATTGAGAAATACAAATATTGGTTCTTCTACTGCCAAGGATAAGTTAGATTCTATTGTTAGGAATCTTTCTGGCGAAAGGAACGAGAATAGATTTATTGTTGATGGTCCGAATGACTCATTGAAGTTCAGTCAACTAAAACCTACTTCATCAAGGGACGATCCAAATCCTCTGCCTGGACTCAGAAGATTGGGTTAACTGAGTCCGACAATCCTTCGATATCTATCCATTCTGGCATGGTAAAGGCCCCTCTCCAATCCTTGGAGATTGTCAGTACCTAGTCCCTGGATAGTGAATGAAGAAGTAACAGTCGCATGGATCATTGCTGCCCTCATTGATTCTAGGTCGTTCATGACGCCCTTCCTTCCAGAAATATGGGCCAACAGCGCTCCAGCAAAGGAATCTCCGCATCCAGTAGGATCTACCAGTTCGCTAAGTGGATATGATGGTAGAGATATAATCCCACAAGGGAGATGGGCGAAAACCCCCGAAGAGCCTCTTTTGATTATTAGGCCTCTAGGGCCCCTTCCTGCAGATTCACCTCCATGGAGGCAGGCTCCAGACAAAATCGGGCCTATCGCATTCATGAAGTATTCTTCACCGGATATTGCACATACTTCTTCTTCGTTTAGAATGGCCAAGTCTGACTTCCTTAAAGCCGTTGAAAGTTCTGAAAACTCTGTCTCAATCCATAGCATGAAGGTATCAATTGCCATAATCTCAGATTCGGAACATTGATCCAGAACGGATACCTGGGAGGAAGGATGGGTATTGGCACAGAATAAAACCCTAGGAGATCTCCATTGTTCTGGAATTTCTGGAGAAAAGTCTCCTAGAACATTTACCTCGGTGGAAATTGTCTCAACATTGTCCATTGAACCCGAGTATCTTCCTGACCATCGGAATGTCTTCCCTGGTAATTTGGCTACTCCTGAGAAGTCAATTCCCAATTCCTCTAGTTTTCTTTGATGGGAATCTGAGAAATCCATTCCAACTGGGGCAACCATTCCAACTCTACAAATTCCTTCTGGAGTCTTTGGAAGGTGAAAGGAAGCTGAAACCCCGGCATGAACTGCGGAACCTCCCAGTATATCTGACCCCGTGGCAACAGGAGTTTCTATGTCATCATAACCCATACTTCCGACTATGACCAAGTCCAACTAACCACCACCAATCAGTAAATCTGTATGAGTTTCCAGATAGTCTGTTGTAATCTTCCTTTCCATGAAGTCTTCATCGATTAAAATTGCTCTATGTAGGGGAATCAGTGAGTCGACACCCAATAGAATGGTCTCTTCAAGTGCGGAGTCCAACCTTGCAATTGCCCTTTCCCTATCTGGGGCCCAAGAAATTATCTTTGCTAGCAGCGAATCGAATGCTTCAGGCATCTCATATCCAGAAAAACCATGCGTATCTACTCTAATTCCTGGGCCCCCTGGCCAATGGCATTCCCAAATCTTTCCAGGTGATGGTTCCAAAGTGAATGGGTTCTCGGCATTGATACGTGCCTGAATTGCATGGCCGTGGATTTGAACATCGTTCTGTTCCAGAGGCAGATCTGCCCCCGAAGAAACAATTATTCCCAGCGATACCAAGTCGACTCCGGTCAACATTTCAGTAACCGTATGCTCAACTTGTACTCTGGGATTCACCTCCATGAAGTAGAATTGGCCATTTGAATTCCTGAGAAACTCAAAGGTTGCTAGTCCGCGGTACCCTATGGCTTCTGCTCCGGCCACTACTTTAGATCCGATATCCTGTCTTTCTTCCTCACTAATCCAAGGCCCCTCCTCGATTATCTTCTGATGTCGCCTTTGGATAGAGCAGAAGCGTTCGCCGAAGTGAATAGCACGTTTTCCATCTGCTAAAACCTGGAATTCAATATGCTCTGCTGAATCTACATACTCCTCAATGAAAACTCTGCTATCTCCGAAAGCCGACTTGGCCCTACCTTGACATAATCTCAGGGCGGATTTGAATTCAGATTCTTCACGAACTATCTGCATCCCAATTCCACCTCCACCAGAGGCGGCTTTGATCATTATAGGAAATCCGATCTTTGATGCTATTTCCAAAGCTTCTTCATTATCCGTTATGGGTTCTTCCGTTCCCTTTGCTACAGGTATACCTGCCTTTGACATGGCTTCTCTAGCAGTAATTTTGTCTCCCAGAAGTCTAAGTGACTCTGGCGAAGGACCGATGAATGTAATTCCTTCTTCTGATAGAAGCTGAGCAAATGTAGCATTTTCCGACAGAAAGCCGTACCCAGGATGTACTGCATCGGCACCAACTTCTTTTGCTGCAGAAACGATAGCCTCAATGTCCAGATATGAAGCAAGTGGGTCTTCCCTTGGAATGTAAAAACCTTCATCGGCAAGTCTAACGGGGAGAGACATCCGATCTTCTCTTCCATGGATAACTACTGATTCAATCCCCAATTCTCTCAAAGAACGGACAACTCGGAGGGCTATCTCCCCTCGATTGGCGACTAACACACGCCGGAACACAACTCACTGCTAGGTGTGTCCTCGTTTGAGTGAATCGGCTATCAATATACGTCTCTGAGATACCTCTTCTCCGTTTTCATTAGTCCTGTCTCTACGAAATCCTTTGCATCTTCAGGACTCATTCCGCCAAACTCCGAGCATATTCCTATCAATGTTGAGTGTACGTCTTTGGCCATATACTGTTTATCCCCACAGACATAGAAGTATGCACCTCCATGTATCCAGTTCCAAATTTCCTCACCATTTTTCTCCATCAAGTGTTGGACATATACTTTCTCAGATCCTTGTCTAGACCATGCTAGATCGTGTTTCGAGATTATTCCTCGATCTTTCCATTCGTTCATCTCATCTCTATAGAGATACTCCCCCTCCTCGGTCCAATCGCCGAAGAAAAGCCAATTTCTACCCGAGTCCCCGTTTATTTCTCTCTGTTGCAGGAACGCACGGAAGGGAGCTATCCCCGTCCCGGGGCCTACCATTATGATGTCCTTTGTACCATCCTCAGGGAGAACGAAAGATCTTGTAGGAGACATGTAAACTCCTACTTCCGTGGTATTGGTCTCACATCTGTCTGCCATGAACCCCGTACAAAGACCTGTCCGATCCCTTTCATGGTGAGAGTATCTCACTATGGCTACGGTCAGATGGACTTTTCCTTCCTCGAAGTCGGGACTGCTGGCTATCGAATACAGTCTAGGCTTCAAACGGTCCATTCCTTCCAATAGTTGCTGTGGTGTGAAGCCGAAACTAGCGAAATCTCCCAATGCATCGACATAATCTCGTGACCAAATGTAGTCCTCCATCGCATCGTTATCGGAGATAAGTTCGTGGAGAAGTATTGCTGAGTTATCGCCAATTTCCCCCATCTCAACATAGCCCTCGGGAACGTCTCCCTCACCGCTTGATGACCAGTCAACTATTAGCGATCCATCGACTGTTGAGGATCTCTTTCTAGAGACGATTCTTATTTCCGACTTGGGGGCATCTCCTCCTGACCTTTCTGCTAGTCCCTTAATCCACTTCTTTGAGACTCTGTGAATCTCATACCTATCTGTTAGAGCGTCTCTTAGAGGACAATCTCCGAGGTTGGTTTCCACTATTTCCTCACCAGAGAATCCACAAATTCTCAGGATTTCTTCCACTTCCTCGGGAGGACATCTTGGAACTACGCCAAGGGCATCTCCTGCCTTATACTCCAAACCGGAATCTCCCAAATCAAATACAATATGTCTTGTCTCTTTTCTTGAAGATTCTCCATTCAAAACGAAATTGTCAGTAATTTTAGTGAAATAGGGTTTCTTTGCTGACCACTGGGATTTAGATGATTTTCCGGCCATAATGTTTTCATTTACTCCGAGTAAAGTGAGATATATGAACGAATGTGTAAGCAAATGACGGTTGAATTAGAAACGATGGGGTCAAGTCATAGTGCCCGTGTCGGGATGTGTGGCACGAGTAGATTTCCTAGGCACTGGGAATGCTTTCTGCCCTAGTGGAAGGATGCATGCATTGGCGATTTTGGATGAGAAGATACTCATTGATGCCCCTCCGACACTTCTAGCTCAAATGAGAAGATCGAATATTTCCACAGGTCAGGTAGAACATATACTCTTCACTCACTGGCATGGTGATCATGCATTTGGATTCCCATTCTTAATTTTGGATAGGAAATATATCACAGACACATCGGCAGATAAAATCCTGGCATTACATCACAGACCTGGTGGCAGGGAATACCTCACGAGTCTCAGCAAGTTGGGATTTCCAGGAAGTCTGGAGGATTTTCTAGAGTCTAGAATTTTTTGGAATGACGAAGAGTCAGGAATACTGGAAGGTACAGAATGGTCTTACGAGAGGTTTCCCGTTCGACACACACCTGAAACTGATCCACATGGATATGAGTTGGTACACCAGAGTGGGTTTAGGTTGCTCCATTGTGGAGATTCGGGGCCCTGTTCAGAGATCGATAGTAGAGCCAAAGGTGCTGATGTGGTTTTACTGGAGATGGGGATGCCTGATATTGGAGAGTTTCCACACCATCATAGGCCGTCGGATGTAATCGCTTTCTGGAAGAGATTTCCCGATACGAAGGTGTTAGTGACGCACAACTATGCCAAGTCCCCGGAAAGTGAGTTTGGTTTCGATATTCCAGAGTTACCAGAAGGCATAGTCCAACTAAATGATGGAGCCAGTATCGACGTGCACGAAGATGGGAATTTCACTGTAAATAATTAGAATGTAAAAATAACGAATATATATAATCGACTAGAATTTAGAAAAATATTTTTTCATCTGTGGCCTATGTATTGATTCAAACTCAGCAGATTTTGGGAAGGTTCAGAATCGAGTGCTAAATTATGAATTTTGATCTAGTGTAAGTCTATCTTGGTGTAGAAAATACATCAGAAAAAATTTCTTAGAATCGTTATACTGAAATAATTTTCAAAGAACTTTGGAATGGTTTGGTCAGAGAATAAACTTCTACATTGGAGTGTTAACAAAATCGGACTTAAATCTAGAAAATCGAGTCACTCTTATTACCACAAACACAGTCGCTGAGAAAACCTCACGATAAGCTATGTTCCCTATGGGAAGGAATAATGGCTTTTGTTGGAGTGTTTTTTGGCGTGAAAGAAAATGAAGGGAAATATTTTCGAAGAAATTCTGGGACAAGATAGTCTTTTTACAGATAGGAAGGCCTTTGATCATGCCTTCGAACCAGCAAGACTTCCTCACAGAGAGCATGAACTGGATTCCTTAGTGAGGAATCTTGTGGATGCTCTGAATGGTCACATACCGTCGAATATGCTCCTATACGGGGTACCTGGTTCAGGAAAAACCGTGGTAACCAGATACGTCCTGAGTCAACTAAGGGAGAAAGGCTTTGAAATGGGGCAAACCGTACATACCTACGAGATTAATTGCAGGAATGTAGATACCAAATACAGAGTTGTACAGACTATAGCTACCCAGTTGGCTCAAAGAGGTGACGCTCCTGTTCCATTCACGGGTTGGCCTACTGATCGAGTTCTTGATACGGTAGTTTCCAGAATGAGCCGCGTGGGAGGGGTTCACATCATCGTACTAGATGAGGTGGATAACCTAGTAGACAAGGGGGGGGATGATCTTCTATACGCGCTAACTAGCCTCAATACCCTGCTAAGCAAGGGGAGATGTTCAATTATCGGAATTAGCAATGATTTACACTTTACCCAACACCTAGACCCAAGAGTCAGTTCAAGACTGAGCCAAGAGGATATAGTGTTCCACCCTTATGTGGCGACTGAGATTCAGAATATCCTTAACGAGAGGGCTGAAATGGGAATCAAAACAGGTGTCCTGGACGATGGAGTGATCAAACTGTGCTCAGCATTAGCTGCGCAAGAGCATGGAGATGCAAGAAGAGCTTTGGATTTGCTTAGAATTTCGGTACAGAAAGCGGAACAGAGGTCGCAGAATAGAGTAGATACAAAACACGTTAGGTTGGCCCAAAGTCAACTAGAATATGACCAGGTGACTCCTGTTATCAAGACCCTGCCACTTCACCAAAAGTTAGTATTATTCTCAATCTGCTTAAACGAAGAGAACGGCCTGAGAAATATCTCAACAGGAGAGGTATACAGAACCTATGCAGAAGCGTGCTCGAAGATTGGTACAGAGCCATTGACGACCAGAAGGGTCTCCTCATTGCTTAATGAATTGGATACAATGGGACTTATCATGGCAAGAAACGTCAGCAAAGGCCGGGGTGGGCGAAGTAAACAAGTTAATTCGGCAATTCCAAAGGCTATAGATGCAATCGTCCTGATGAGTGAAAGTGAAACTCTGGTTAACGAGGCCGCAATGGGCAAGTATAATCTTCAAGGGCATCTATAGAAGATAGTTCAGATAACGGTTAAACAGAGGTTCCGGGACGGCGGCTCGATGTCAGAAGCTGACCAAGAGTGGATGGGAGTCCTGAAAAGCCCCAGTATTACTATGTCTGTTGGCTCATTTTTACTGGGCTCATGGATGGCATTTCTCACTCTTGTCAATATAATTTCTGGAGCATACTCGGATGGTAGAAAGGTGAACTGGATGGACTTCATCACTAATGGTCCAGTTACAAACTCTGCTCATGAGATCGGACTAAACTTCCCAGATGATCTCATCTTTGCAATAATGAGTGCAGCACTAATTGGCGTAGGAGTAATGGGGATAGGCTCCTCAAGAGAGGATGGCTTTGGTGGCTGGATTTCCGGACTACCAAATGAAAGGATAATGAAAAGTCTGATTTCTCCTAACCTAGATATTGTTAGAACCATAGCTAGTTGGATGATGCTGTTGGGCATTGTCTACTACTTTGGATGGAGCCTCAGGGAAACAACATGGGTTGACCCAGGGGTATACTCAGTCATGATTGCACTAGTCTCATTTGGTTTGGGCCTTCATTGGATTAGGGATGCTGAAAACTAGTCTACGGAAAAACCCCTGAGGAGATTTCTGCATCTAATCTTTGATTCTTCGTCACACCACCTAATGACTAGGCCCCTTCCTGGTTGACCGTAAAGAACTACAGAGCCAATGGGTGCCATCGGATGTAGAAGAAGCGGAGAAAGGTCCTCTTCACCGACTACTCTGATTATGCTGCTCTCTTCGTCTTCCATCCATGATGAGATTGAAGATTCACATGATTTTAGGAGCGATCTGGATAAATATCCTGCTGGACTATTACATTCGAGAAGATTATCATACAAACTGAAGTCAATTTCATTCGATCCCTCCCATTCTTCGCGCTTTGTTTGTCCGTCGACTAATGCTATGTCTGCTGGTCTTCCTAAATTCTGAAAGGCTAGCACGGTGACATCTCCGACGGCAATTAGTGGGCCGGAAAACTTAGTAGATTCTTCTATCCTAGAGATAGCTTCTGAAGCAGCCACGGTAATTTCCTCCTCGGGCCCCTCTATCAGTTCGCCAAATGGTTCTTTGAGTTGGGACTCTACGTCGGGAGTCATAATTTGGTCTGAAGTTCTGAAAGGTTCGGGAATCCATGGCATACCCTCCCTGTCTATGTGGCCATCTCTGATTCTTGAGCTAGAAATTGGCCCCCCATCCCAAGAAGTGACTCTCTCAACGGAGATAATATCTAGAGGAGTAAATCCATCTTTTTCCCTTAGAGAGTTGATTTCCAAGCATCCCTGAATTGTGTCGGCAGTGCATATAATTGCTGATGCCTCAGTAGATTGCAAGGATGGCCCAAATTTGTCATCGAGTTGATGAGTTGAGATTCGAGAGGAGTATTCTGATGTGGCGTCAATTAAATCCGACTGCCTATCATGCCAGTCCTGGATACGTCGATCCTTCGACCTAGCTAACTCATCATTGCTTATCCAGACTTGGACGTTCTTGCAATGTGCAAGACCTGCAGCAATCAAGGACATGTGTCCGGCATGGAATCTATCAAAAGTGCCGCCAATTAATCCTATTTCGTGCTTCTTTTTCTCCACCCAAAACACCTGAACTTTCAGTGTGCCCCGGGGCGTAACGGCAACCTTCACTGCTTTGCTCTGGCGCCTGACCCACCCCGGGACGTCTGTCGGACTGCGGGGTAGTCCCTTGATTCATTCTATTCCGTCCTCAGGGGACCTACGCAGTCCGGCCACCCGATTTGCGCCATCGATCATTCTCTCGGAAGAGTCGCGATGGTCTTCGACGGATGGTCACCCAATCCGTGGTGCCGTGTTTCATCCTCCACCTCCGGCGAGGGGGTTTCGTCCGCATGGTGTTGCCGGCTGGGCAACACCACGCCTGCAGATTTACTCAAGAACCCAACGGTTGGGCAGAACTATCGATATTCCTGAGTCCTTCGTGAAATCCGGACTTGCGAAGAATTAGACTTTCTGAAACGTCTATGTCGCCATCCATAATCATCTCCAGAGTGAAGTTGGGCCATTTCTCAAGTGGTTGTGCTAGCCAACCTGATAGTTGATGGGAGAGCCCAACAGACGGATTAGAGCCTTCTCTAATTGATTCTAACGCGGATAATAAATCCCAGAGATGATTCATAGAATTGACATCGCCTACCTCGGGACTAGCTGAACGTAAGTGGTTCTGTAGTAAAGGGAAAATTTCGATATCACAGCCTTGATTAATCACAGAAGAAAGGCCTGGATAACATGAAGCCTCTCCTTTCGGACTAAGTACAGTTGAACACCAAGGAATATTTACACTGAAGAATTCGTCTGTAATGCTGCTAATAAGTATCATTTTCAAGAATTCTGATGAAAAAGGCGCCCACCACGAATGGGGGATATGTGTGATGAATAACTGTATATCTTCCAGTTTAGCCTCTCTTTTCCCTGAAGCGTGGCCACAAAGCCTAGACCATGTATTGAGGTGATGCCCCTGAGGGAGTGAGTTTCCTATGTCTCTAATTCTTTCAATTAGCCTATCGAAAACCCCCTTCTCTAGATTTCCGGAAGTAAAGAGCCAGTTTATGCCATCCAGAGCCCCAAGAGACTCATCCGGGGGGTTGGATAGCCATGCCTCGACGGCCCAGCCAATGATGTCATGATGCGTCTCTTTAGGCATCCATGCTGAATTCTGAATAAAGTGGTACGCCAGCCATGAAGCACCCGAATTGGCTTGACTTGGATCTATTGCAGGCCATGATCTTAACAGATTATCCGGACTCTCCCTAAGTTTGGAAGTTAAAGTTCGTGAGAAAATTTCCTTTACTGATTTCGGGGCTTGATTGGCCAATTCTGAGATCTTCTCTATTGGAACATAGTCCAGATCAAGTAGTGCTATCCATTCTGAATCCAATCTTGAGGAAACTCTCTGCCATCTTTGCCACCTAGTTGTCCTTGGGGATGCTATCCAGGACGCGAGTGGATACATTGCCTCCATTTGATTCGCCCATTCTTCATCACCATCAGGAAATTGGGAGACTGCAGAGCTAATTATTGAAGCTGAATTCCTGGCTATTTCTTGTTTGTATTCATCATCCTCAGGTGGGACTTTCAAAATCTGCCATGGGGAAATCGTGGTGCTCTCTGGTTCTGCTGGGTAGTCTGTGATTTTTCCTCTTTCCACCATTCTTACTGGTATCCTCTCTCCCTCACTAGTACGATAGCTCAACCATGGAAGTGTTCGAACCCTATCTAATTCAAGCACGGTGAATGATGAGAATTGATATGGTAAATGGTCGAAAATTACTAGTCTAAGATTCTGCTTTGATGCGATTCTAGACATTAATTCGCTTGTCAAATCATGTCTGATCTCTATTACTAACGGGGTTGAATCATTATCCATGGACCACCTGATGATAGACTCTGTTGCGTTTTTACTCAGACCCCTCAACTCGATTGATCTGATTCCCGATTCATCGTTTGAGAATTTTCTTCCCGCCCAATCCTTCCTAAATTTTCTAATCGTAGACTCTGGAACCTTTATTCTTCTAGAGGATGAAATCCTATCAATCAACGAGTTTAACCTCCTTCTCCTTTCAGACTCTGAAAGCCTAGGATGGGCTTTCTCAATCCAATATCTAAGTGCCCCAATTGGGTATTCTTCGCCTTCCACTCCCAATCCTCTGAGATCTGCAATGACCAGCGAGTTTGACCTGGCTGATCTCAGTAGAACAGAAAGTGGAAGCCTTTCCTTGATGGTAGCAGCGATGGGTTGAGTTGGCCTAACATCTGGAGAATTGCTATGAGGTGAGCCAAGAGTCCAATCTCCTCTGTGATGGGTGGCCTCGTCCAATGGGGCACTGTAAATCTGGTTTGGTTGAGAAAACCATTCTCCCGGTGAAATTATCGATTTAGTAGATTGGTGCAGGAGCTTAGCCCTGATAACTCCGAAGATTTGTGGTTTTTCTGCATATGACTCTATACTTCCTGGGTCGGCAAACTCCGGAGGTGAATCTAGGATTATCATTTTCTCTCTATCGAACCAACGAGGGGTAGCCTCAGAGAGAACCGCCCAACTCCAAGAGACCCCTTTGTTTCTTGTGGACATAGTAGTCTCTGAGATTAGGGTCGCTATTCGGTTTGGAATCTGCACCAAGGGTTCTCTTGGAACGCTCAAAAAACACAAAGTTAGATTTTCTTCGTCCCTCGACAACACACAGCAGTAATCTGAGTTTGAGGATGGCGCCTTCAACTCAATTACTTTCGACCACTCGTCATCCTCTAGAGCCCTCCAACCATCCTCCGTAAGTCTGATTCTTCCACCCCTGGAACCAGGAGGGAGGTCACTCGTAGCTAGCCCCTCGGCCCTCATACGACTGATTTCAGCAGAAACGTGAGGCATTCTAAGTCCTGATTCTGAGGACAAAAGAGAGACTGTGGCTTCACCATCCGAGAGCAGGGAGAGAATCCTGCGACGGTGCTTACTTCTGATTTTCTTCGGATCATCATGGACGAATCTATGGGAAGCATCTGACACGAAAAAACACCTACAGAACGATACTCCATGAAAGATAGTAATAAAATATTTGTTTTAGTTACATTTAGTTATAGTTTTCCAGTGGAAATATCAGTCATTGGAATGTGCAGTGGAAAAAACATATAGAAAAGGCAAAAAAACTGTCATTATTTGTAACCAAGAAGAGAAAAAACATACAGAAGCATTATATTACCATCCGCTATCCTGAGAAAAGCGGACATTGTGGGAGTCCCAGAAACAAGAAGAGTGAGAATATGAGGACCACAAGACTGAGGCAAAAGATCAAGAAATTCTTAGACGAAAGAGGAGAGGCGAACACCACCGAAATACTAGAACATGTTAACTCAACTATGAGGCATGGGACTACTCCGCAGCAGCTAGGGAATGTTCTTTCAAAGGACAAAGACATACTGAAGGTGGCCACGACAAAGAGGGGTGGAGCACTTTCTGGTAGATACGAAATCTGTGTCTGGCAGGTTCGCCCGGGCGCATTGGAAGAGAAGGCCTAATCACGTCTCTAGGTCCTGACTCCAGTCACCAAATCTGGCCAAGCTATTCATCTTCGCCCTATGCAAAAATGCTGCTTGGCTAGATATATCAGAATCTTCAGTATCCTCTGCCCACTTTCGTAGGGCGTCTGCTTGTAGCGCCCTACCATAGGAGTACGATAGCTCCCAAGGGTGCTCTTGAGTCATCTTATTCATCAAATTGAGGTGTGCTGTCGCATCTTCGTCAGATTGTCCTCCAGATAGGAATACTATCCCGGGGAGATCGTGAGGAACATGATTTGTTAGACATTCGACAGTGAGATTTGCAACCTCCTCTCGAGAAATCTGATTCTCACAATCATTGCCTTGAATTATCATATTTGGCTTAAGCAAAGCTCCCGGAATATGTACGCCTTGGCTTTCACACTCAGAGAATGTAGCGTCCAAAATTTCTGCCGTTACTTCGTAGCATCTTCTAGCATCATGGTCTCCGTCCATCAGAACCTCTGGTTCAATTATGGGAACTAGCCCTTGCTCCTGGCAGATTGCTGAGTACCTTGCCAAAGCATGTGCATTCGTGGTAATGCACGCTTTGGTTGGAAGTCCTGCATCGATCCTAATTACCGCACGCCATTTAGCGAATCTGGCACCCATTGCGAAATACTCAGAACATCTTTCTCTAAGTCCGTCGAGTCCCTCCGTGATTTTCTCACCCTCATGATTGGCCAGTTCCTTTGCTCCGGTATCGACCTTTATTCCTGGAAGAATTCCTCTATTGGAAAGTTCGGAGGGTATTGGAGTCCCGTCTTTCATTGTCTGACGGATCGTTTCGTCGAATAGTATAACACCACTAATTGCAGATTCATAACCCTCCGTGGAGAAGAGATTGGCACGGTATGCCCTTCTGGTCTCAGATGATGCTTCCACACCTACTGCTTCCAAGCGATTGGACATCGTCCCGTTACTCTCATCTGCAGCAAGTATGCCTCTTCCTGGAGAGACCAAAAATCTAGCATTTTTTTCCAACAATTCCCTATCCATCTTTTTTCCTCGGAGTATTGGAGGGGGCCGTAAGAAAAGAAACCATCGTCAATGTTTTTTTGTAATGGAAAGGAGAATAGCCCCTCTAAATTGTAGTTGAAACGAAGTAGTGTTCTTTTGATTTGACGTCTATAATCTCGGAATGAACGCTGTAGGACCCTCGTCCAAGGTCTTCAACTCCTTTTGTTCTGCCGTCGCAAACACCTGTACCAATGAAAACCGAGTCTTCCGTCGAACAGAGTTCGTCCCGAGACCAGATTCTCTCTATATCTCCTTCAATCATTTCCTCTGCTCTCTCCCGGTGTCCTTCGTTCTTGAAAACAAGTCTTCCCTCAAATGGAGCATCGAGACCTCTCAGAGCCGTTGCTGTAATCACTCCCTCCGGGGCTGCCCCTATCCCCATCAACATATCAATTTCTGAATCAGGATCTGCAGCGTTCAGTGCTGCAGCTATGTCCCCATCACCAATCAGTACTGGAGAAATTCCCATATCCTTCAGATTTCTAATCAAATCTTCATGCCTAGGTCTGTCCATCACCACTACTTGCATGTCGGATGGGCGCTTACCCAATGCATCTGAGGCCCCCTCAATGTTGTAATCGACATCTGCTTCCAGGCTAATAGCATCGAATATCTCTGAAGGTCCTGCTATCTTGTCCATGTAGCAATCCGGAGCATGCAATAGAGACCCCCGTGGGGCTGCGGCCAGTACTGCCATTGCATTTGGGAGATCGTTTGCTACGTGATTGGTACATTCGAGAGGATCAACAGCGATGTCTATCGATGGAGCATTTGGATCTCCTTGCTTAGATCCTAGAGGCTCTCCGATCCATAACATCGGAGCGTCGTCCCTTTCACCCTCACCAATGGCAACTCTGCCATCGAAAGGAACAGAGTCGAAGATTGCACGCATTGCTTCGACGGCGGCTCCGTCGGCCCCCTTTCCATCCCCTAGCCCTCTCCAACTTGAAGCAGCGATAGCTGCAGCCTCTGTGGCCTTGAGAAAATCTGGAATTAGGTCTGCCGTCGGCATGCCCTTGTGAGGGGGTCATAGAATTCAATCCTGCGGATGTGCCTTCTTCTTTCTTATGACTCGGATATCCTCAATTCTTACTTCGGGATACTGCCCTTCCTTATCCTTCTCTATTGGCTTCAACATGTCCCAAGCGCAAAGCAAACCAGCGCTTACTCCACACAGAGCTTCCATCTCGACACCGGTTGTCCAATGAGTCCTTACTGTAACATTACACCTTAGTCCTCTTTCTTCCAATACCCACTCCACGTGGCATCCCTCGATGGGTATTGGGTGACAGTGGGGAAGGGTGCGCGAGGTCTCTTTGACTGCCTGAATTGCAGAAATAGTTGAGGCTTCGCGGACATCTCCCTTGGGAGAAGACCCATTTGCCACTGCCTCAATAGATTCTGACTTTAGCAGAATCATGCCAGTAGCAATGGCCTCCCTCTGCACAATTGGTTTTGAACCCACGTCAACTATTCCAGACCAACTGTCTCCCATCACTTCACCGCCCTTTCGGAATAGGTCCACCCTATTCAGGCACACGGGACTTGGGTGGTAGATTCAAGCGGCCCTATCCAAGACCTGCTTTCCAGAATTCTCCGTCCTCTCTAAACTCTTTCTTCCAGAGAGGAGCCTGCCTCTTTAGCTCAGAAATTAGCCAAGAACATGCAGTAAAGCCTTCGGCTCTATGAGCCGAACCTACATGGATACAAACTATCTCCTGGCCGGGTTCAACGAATCCAGTTCTATGTGAGATAACAATAGAGCTTACCCCGAATGTGGATATTGCTTCTTCTGCAATACTCTGAAGAACCTTCGGAAGTTCATCCTCCCAAGCATCGAACTCTAGTCCCTTAACTGGGACTCCATCCTCATTGTCCCTAGTTAATCCAACGAAACTGACTACGCTACCACAACCCTTGGAGTCGATAATGCTTCGAAGTCTGGAGATATCCAGAGATTTACTGTCAACCTCAATATGGACTGCCACGGCACCCCATGGGATTTATCCCTTGAAACCGACGGATGACCCAACCGTTCAAGCGAACATAGGAGGTCGCGAAACCGTGAGCGCCGAAGTCCACATCCTTGGAGCGGGCCTCTCGGGCCTCTCATCTGCAACGATATTGGCTAAAGCCGGGAAGGATGTTCACGTTCATGAAATCCGGTCAGACAGCGGAGCAAGGTTCGATGGGGACTTCCAGGGCATCGAGAATTGGACGAGCGAGGTTGACTTCTTCGAAGAGTTAGCAGATTGGGGATTCGACGCGACAGAGTTCAAGTCTGATTCATTCGGGATTATTGATCTAATTCACCCAGATGATGTTGTGACCAATCCAAAAACGGAAGGCGTGGCTTTCAGAGTGGTTGAGAGAGGAACTGCGGAGCATACGATAGATCAGGCATTCAAAAGGATGGCCTTAGAGTCTGGAGTGAAGATACACTATGGAGTCAAGAAGTCTCCTGAAGAGTGCGACATAGTTGCCGCGGGACCTAGAGAGTCGAGTGCAGTTGCATACGGTGAGATATTCCATACTAGGCACCGGAACCTCGTTGCTTTCCAATTGAATGACAAGCTGGCCCCTGGTGCATACTCTTACTTGATTATCATAGACGGAATCGGACTTATTTGCACTTGTCTCTGGCGTAAGCAAAGGAATAGTGGGAGATATCTGGATGAAACAATAGCGTGGTATGAACGAAATTACGACTTGGATAGGGTGCCAATAAAGAGGGTCGGTGGGAAGGGGGACTTCGGAATACCCACCAAGTACGTCCATGAGGAAAGGCTGTATGTTGGCGAGGCTGGGGGCCTACAGGACTTCATGTGGGGTTTCGGCATGAGATACGCGATAACGAGTGGAGTGTTGGCGGCTAAGTCATTACTGGGGGAATTCGAGTACGAAAAAGAAGTAAGGGGGAGACTCGTACCTCTTGTAAAGGCCAGCGCGATAAATCGTTTCCTGATGAATAGGGTTGGTAATAGAGGATTCAAGATGGTAGCAAACCAGTGGATGAGGGACCAGAAGAGGAGCGGGGACGGATTGAACTTCATGCGTTGGCTGTATAAACCCGGACTATTCAGAAGGGCATTGTGGCCGATTGTCAAGATTGGGATGCTGAGAAGGAAGGATCTTTCTGACGGCAGGGTTGTCCACAGGATGCCCTTCAGAAAGTCGCTAAAGCGAGATTCATGGGAACGCAGCATTGAGGCTGAAAGAGTTCGTGAGCAATGGAAATCCACCAGGAGCAAAGGAGGAGCTGTATCGTTCAAAGAGTCGGATGTATAGCCTAGTATTGTCTCCGTTTGATTGATATGGCTGGACTAAGTCGTGGGAGCATGACGTCTTGGCCAGAACTTAAACCCATGAAGAATCGTCTCGTTAACTATGGAGAGACAGAAAACGGAGTCGCGATTATTGAGCTCATTTCCGATTCCGCCGGAGAGCCACTGGAGGGAGATAAGACACCGGTGAACACCTACACAAGGGAAATGTGGCACGACATTGACGATGCTATACTTGAGGCAAGATTCAATGATGACATATCGGTAATCCTAATCACGGGACACGGTGAAAAATTCTTTTCTGCGGGTGCCAGCATAAAGTACCTCAACACTCTGTCTCCGAGATACAAGTACTTCTTCTGCCTGCACGCCAACGAGACCCTGTCCCGTTTGGAGCAGACTCCCAAGTTGGTCATAGCCGCACTTAACGGACATACGGTTGGGGGCGGACTTGAGATTGCCATGGCCGCTGACATTCGGATAGCCAGAAAGGGCAATTACCAGGTAGGACTGCCTGAGGTCGCTCTCGGAGTATTGGCAGGTACAGGTGGAACGGCTAGACTGTCTAGACTTGTTGGAAAGGCCAAAGCGATGGAGATAATGGTTACAGGAAGGAAGTTCTCCTTCGAGGAATCTAGGGAAATGGATCTAGTCCACGACATCTATGACTCACTGAGCCTAGATGAGTTTAGGCAGGACGTTCTTGACTATGCTGGAAGGTTCTCGCTACCATTCGCAGCCTCAAAGGCAATAGGGAACATCAAGAGAAGCGTGCAGAGTGGTATGGAGATACCGCTTGAGTACCATCTTGCTCTTGAAAGAGAGTTGCAATCTGATCTATTCCAATCAGAAGACGCTAAGGAAGGGATCAAGGCATACGTTGACAGGAAGACGCCCAGGTTTGAAGGAAAGTAGACTCACTATTTGTAGAGAGGAAAAGCAACCTCTGAAATACCCCTTAATGTTGGGGTATTTTATGGCAGAGACTGATGTAGTTCAGAATTATCCGACAAACTTTGAGGCTTGGATCGAGGAGTTCAATGACTGGCAGACAAGAATAGGGTTCGACCCCTCCTGGTTGGGAGATTACAGGTTCGATATCAAGTTCGATTGGGACACAGCTGGAGGGGAGATAGAGTTCGGTGACTTCGAAGGTATGCCCAAGTGGGAAAGGAGAATGCAGATACCCCAACAGAACATTACTGATGCCATCATCAATATGGTGAGCGTGCAGGGAGACACCGAGTTCGCAAGCGTAGAGCAGCAGAATCACCTACTCGAAACCGCACCTACCGAGTACGACAAGAAGTCTGCTCTGAGGATAATGTGCGAAGAGCAGAGGCACGGATGGCAGATGGCCTACCTACTGTGCACGTTCTTCGGAGAGCAAGGCGTGAGGGAAGCTGCCAAGCTTCTCGAGAGGAATGCACAGGAAGGAACTAGGATACTCGGGTCTTTCAACGAGCCAATCGATCACTGGCTTGACTTCTTTATGTTCACCCACTTCATAGACCGAGACGGAAAGTACCAGCTGAAGATGCTGAGCACCTCCTCCTTCAAGCCTCTTGCTGCCAGTATGGGTCCAATGCTAAAGGAGGAGTCATTCCACCTAGGTACTGGAGCAAACGGTCTTCGTAGAGTCGTCAAGCAAGGAGTAATTCCTTGTTCGCTCATCCAGAAATATATCAACAAGTGGGTCAGCACAGGATTGGACCTTTTCGGAACAGATGACTCCAGCAGTGCCCAATGGGCGTACGTTTACGGAATCAAGGGCAGGTACGATGAGAGAGAGGCTGGTACAGAGGCAGACAGAGAGCATCTGAACGAGGCTAGCAGGGACCTGTACTTTCAAGAGCTTCGGGAGGAGATGAGGAGGATCAGCAAGGCTCGCAAGGAAGGAGAGCCCGAGCTGTACATTCCTTCTGACAAATTCAAGAGAGGCATAGGAAAGTACGCAGGAAAGAATTACACTGTCGAAGGTGAGTCCTTCGACGGATCGGAAGAAGAATATCAGGCGTATCTGGATTCCGTCCTTCCTACTGACGAGGACGAGGAAACCTTAGTCAACGTGTACATGAAGGAAGACTGGATTCAGTACAGAGAGTGGAAGGGGAACTAGTCGGGGTGACTAATATGCAGCACGTTGCGCTATCTTCATTCGATAAGGACGCATGTCGTCCGTTCTTCGAAAGGCTGACTGATCTTTTCCATGAGCATCATCACTCTCATGGTCAGGACTCGGCTTCATACGAGGAGTTGCTATACAAAGTCCGAAGACCATACACTCCTGAGATGCTTGACATGATTGACGATTGGATGGGTCTCGGAAAAAGAGAATGGAAAGAGGAAACTCAGCGAGAGGTATTGCTATCCCTATACGCAATCAAGTACCCGGACACCCTTCTTATCGAGAGCTTGACGGACAAGGCGAGGTCCGATGTTAGGAGGCTCTCCGCTTACCTTCACTTCACTCACCATACCTACTCGATATGGGACGAGGATACAAGGAAAGGTTTGTCAAAGCTGGGGATTCAGATTCCTTCCCTAGAGCATGCGGACCCATTCGTCTACGGCGCATACATTTCATCAATCGAGCTTCTAAAGGACGTGGCTCCATTCACATGCTTCCTAGAGCATGATGTCCCGCGACAGAGGCTCTTCCAGTCAGCACTCGCGGCTTATGGGCGTGAAGGTTAGTACGGCTTATTGAGGGGGATACTCTCCGCAACTCGTGGAAATTCGCAAAGTAGGGATCGTCGGTGCTGGTGCCATGGGCTCTGGCATAGCGCAGGTTTGCGCTCAGACCGGATGGGAGACGGTACTCTATGACGCATTTCCTGAATCTCTGAAGAAGGGCGAGGAGAGCATACTGAGTTTCTGGAAGAGAGGCATAGAGAAAGGTAAGACCAGCGAGGTTGAGGTTTCATCATGGAAGGCTAACCTGCGTACCTCTCCGGACATAGAGGAGGCTTCCAGAGGGATGGACCTGATTATAGAGGCAGTGCCCGAGAGGATTGAGCTGAAGAAATCAGTCTTCCGAGAATTAGAAGGATTGGCACCAAAGGAGTCAGTTCTGGCGACAAATACTTCTGGCCTATCTATTTCAGAGATTGCTGCAGAGATCGAAAATTCCGGGAGATTTGTCGGTTTGCACTTCTTCAATCCTGTTCCGCTGATGCCATTACTCGAGATAGTGAGGCACGGAGAAACATCAGAGCAAACGGTCACTATTTCTAAGAAAGTAGGGGAGTCTATGGGCAAGACCACGATACTTGTGAATGACGTTCCAGGATTCGCCACCAGCAGATTGGGAGTAGTTCTGGGGAACGAGGCAATCAGAATGCTGGCAGAGGGAGTTGCATCAGCGAGTGATATTGACACTGCGATGAAATTGGGTTACCGCCACCCCATGGGCCCCTTGGAACTATCCGATCTAGTGGGCCTCGATGTTAGAATGGACATTCTGAACAGTTTGGCCGAGGCTTTCGAGGACGAATCATACAGGCCCCACCCACTACTGAAAAAACTGGTGGAATCCGGAAATCTGGGTAAGAAGACAGGAAGGGGCATCTACGACTGGACATCTGGTAGCAGGGAAGAGAGAATTTAGCCCCGAGACTACCAAGTCCCTTCGAAGTAGCACTCCCCTGAGCATGTGTCGGTAATCTGACCGCTCAATAGAAAGTCAGTAGCCAGGTCGACGGCGGGATCGTATCCCAGAACCTGGTTATGCGCTAGGGAGTGGTATTCCATAGGCCCCTGTATGTTTCCCGAAGGTACCTCTGGGAATCTGCCATCGAAGTAAACTATCGCTGAGCCGGAAACAGGAGCCTCGGTGACATCGAGGCCATAGGGGCGATATGTGGAGTTTGCAAGAACTGGGATCCCCGAAGTTCTAGAGGCTCGATCCGCAGAGAGTGTTGTGACCTGTGCATCATTGATAGAAACCACGTATAGTATCTCGTAGGGATGTAGTTCCCCGTCCATCCCCCCGTCAATGAAGGGGAGGTATGTTTCGGGTTCGGTCGTGTCCCACATAGATTGCATTAGTGCTAGAAGAATCGACCTGTCCATTGTAGATTCGTAAGCAAGTGGAGAGGAGAAAAGCTCCTCAAATTGAGTGTACTGTGTGGATCTCTCGGCAATGAAGCTGAAAGATGAACCTGCTACCCAAAGGACTCCTCGATCAATTTCTGGGATTAGGGACAGCATAGAAGGGCCCCTGATCCCCCCTAGAGATACTCCCATGTAATCGATATCAGTAGTGTCCACCAAGTTAATCCCGTTATGATAGAATTCAGGGAGGTCGGAGCAAACCCCTTTGATGGTAGTTATCATGGCAAGATGGTTGATTACAGATTGCTGGAGTCGCTCGGACTGGTGTTGTAGATAGTTCACATTCATCAATCCGAAGGTGACAGCACCGAAGTCGCCATCTGAACTCCAACCCTTGAAGTCAGTTCCTATTGTGGCCACTCCAGAATCATTAGCCCATCCTCTGAAGCCAGACACCATGCCCTCTCCATTTCCCAGGAAGCCATGACCTAGGACCACAAGTGGCGCAGGTTGTGAGGAGTCAGCAGCAGACTGGGGGATCGTAACTGTAAACACAACCTCTGTCATGAAATTGAATCTGGGAGTTCCGTCCTCATAACGAGTCATAGGAGTTGGTGGATATGTGGATTGAAGGTAGTGAGGGGTGGTGATAGTCCCACTTATTCTCCTGAGGGTTGTGTTGTCTTCAGCATAGTTCTCAGTCACAGATGTGACATTGCACCCTATGCCATTTTCTCCTAGTAATTGGGTCGCATTATTCCTCATCGAGATTATGTCGCCCATGATTGATTGACTGGATGCTGTGTGAAACCACCATGCACTTGTCAGATCTTGCCTTTCGTAGCCAACCTCGGAAAGAGAGGAGAACATATCTTCGTAGCTGGATCTGAGGGACTCGATCTGTTGATTATCGGTTACTGAACCATCTCTCAACGCCTTGAATCCCGGGAATGGTTCCACCTGTTCACCGTCTCCATCTATAAGATTCCTGAATGCAACTGCATATTGGGCGTTGTGATCGAGCCCTCTGAGGGTTCGTACATGGACGAGGGTTGCCTCGTCTTCCTGTGTTCTGGACGATATTTCCACCCAATGTTCCAGAATCTGGCCAGTGTCCATATTGAGAACCAGACTATTGTGGCCCGGGAGGGCCGATGAGGGGATGGAGTCTTGGGAGGCTAGTCCGGAAATATTTGGAAGGCTGCTAAACGTAGTAAATATCTGTGTAGACGGGGAGTGGCCATCCTTGTTATCTAGCATATGAAAATCTTCTGATGGAGCGGAAGCCGAGTCGGGTATAGACTGCCCATCGATGTCCAACCTATACCCGGTAGCGGTTCCGGAATCAGAATCAAGGAATGCAGATGAAGGGAATGGCAGAAGGCAATGGTCCGGGTTAGTATTGTCACAGTAACTATTTCCCGATATTGAAATCTCTTCCTCTAAGTCTCCATCATCCACGGTATTATCTTCGATTTCACAGGAGTCTCCTATGATTGCTGAGCAATCTTCAATTTCTGGATCTTCTGATGTTTCATCACCTAGACATCCCGATAGTAACAATAGAGAGACAAGCAGAGTAGCAGTTGTTCCTTGGCGAGACATGGGCACTGCATAACGAATGGACAATTAGTTATGAATTGAATCTAAGAACTTAGCATTTGGTGGAAGTGATGGACACCTATCTCCTTGGAAGGAGAGTAACGCCCTCTTTCATAAGTCCCTGATGATACCCCCCTTTGTGTCGATTCTACTACAAATTGATCTTCCTCCTCGACCTTGTCCAAGTCCCCTCCGGCACCCTTCCCTAGGAATTTCTTGTCCCAAACAAATCCATAGTACTCTATCCTGGTTCGATCAACTGACAATGGGATGACTAAGTTGACAGATAAGCCCCATGGGTAGAAGTTGAGCATTAGACCTGGATAAATCCAGTAATAATAAGCTGCAACTTTTAGCCCGAAGTCGGGTGATTCCTCAGGAATCTCGAAGATGGTTTCTCCGTCGCTAGCGATACCAATCTGTAGCACTCCACCATCGAAAATCTCAGTTCTATAATCATCGTAGTCCAGAGCATTATTTAGGTCATTGTGAACAAATGGGATGTGGAAGCCCTCCAAGTAATTATCAACGTACAGGGCCCAATTTGCTCTGATTTCATAGTATCTATTTCTGGAATGGTCATATTCGAATTTCTCTATTGGCATCCATCCAATCCTAGCTTCCATCTCTTTCAAGCAGGCTTTCAAACCAGATGGCTCTAAACCAGTGAAAATCAATCCCTTCCAGGATATAGAAGGGAATGTTCTGAGATTGTCTTGAGCACTCGGAAAGTCTTCTGTCAGGGCGAACTCGGGCATCGATTTCATAGTCCCGTCTAATCCAAAGGTTCGACCGTGATATGGGCACTGAAGAGTGCTTCTGGAGCAACTTCCATCCACCAATAGCATTCCTCTGTGGGTGCAAACATTCGATATGCATCTGACATCATCTCCGGATACCAATATCATTGGCTCCCCCAGCAAACTCTCTAGATGTCTCAGCTCAATTGCCGACTTGCCTGAAAGTTGGCTCTCGTGGGCTGCAAAGTGCCAATTCATCGAAAATCCCTCCATGATGTGCTCGAACTTTTCAGGATCTGTGTAGAATGCCGAAGGAAGGGTGTGAGCTTTCCGAATATTGGGGTCAATAATTGCAGACAAGGTTAGCGCCGAACATCCCTAGACGCATTCTGATGTAGGCATTTCGACATTGACCATATGCTCGGCGAAGCTCTCGACTCGCGCTTTATTGACTCCTAGATCAGAAACACCGAGGCGTGACTGTGAGTAAACATACAGTACGCTATCGCCATTATCACAGAAACCTTGCACTATGAAGTCGTCTGGGAACCTCAGGATTAGAGTTCTGAATACTGCATGGGTTTGATTGGGCCAATCTCCTATGGTACTTGTTCCCGATTGGGATTCAATCCATTCCCTGACTTCATCCATTACCTCGAGTAAACTAGCGTTGATTCTAATCTCTGTGAGGTTTCCACTTCTATGGTGATTTGGTGCGATTAATGAGCAATTAATCGAATCTTCTGGACATTTGGTTGGGAAATTTTCCGGTTCTATTGGGTTATCTGGGGCTGCAATTTGTATGGCAAATACTACTCCAGCATATGTGATAATAATTCCAAACACGAGCAAGTAGGCTCTACCTTCCTTACTCACGAGTCAACCTCAGCGACAACGACTTTTGATGCTCTGAGGATGCGGTCGTGCATCCTGTATCCAGTTTCGATGACTTCTATTACACTACCGGGATTTTTTCCTTCTGGGCAAGGTACTGTGGCAATCGCCTCCATGCAAGTAGGATCGAAGTCATTTCCCAAGGCTTTGATCTCATGGATTCCCTCTGCCTCTAGAGATGACCTGAGTCCATCGAGGGTAAGTTTCACGCCTGCAATTACTGACTCTGTCCCATCACCTACTTCTGTGGCTTCTAGAGCCTTGGAAAGGTGGTCTAAAGCTGGAATGAGCCTCCTAGCGAGAGAGGCGCCGCCGTACTTCAGAGTCTCAGAACGGTCCCTAGCAGCTCTTTGGGCGATGTTTACTGTTTCTGCCTTGGCATATTGGAGTTCCTCCTCCAGTTCGGAAACCCTAGCCTCGAAGTCTACTTCCTCAGTAGATGATTCCTCTGACCCGCCGTCTTCTGACTCTTCTGCCACAATGTTGGGCCGTGATAGTCCCTCAAGAAGCCAATGGTCAATCTCAGTCGGAGTAGAAGTATTCACCGGATGATTTCTGCTCTCGGTCCTTCCTGCTAGAAGGCTTGTTTATCCTTGGACGATGTGATTCTATGTCCCTCCTGAAAGTAACATCGGCATCGGATAGAAAAAGGTTCATTCCCTTTCGGAGTGATAATGGCCCGATGGCCTTTCCATGATTCCCTCCCTCCCCTTGGAATACCAGAACAGAGTCGCTAACTATGTCAAGGAAGTAGGTGTCATGGTCTATGACCATCGCAGCCTTCTCATTACTTTCCATGGTCCTCCTGATTGCTTTTGCAGCTTCCATTCTGGCATTGGCATCTAGATGTGCACTGGGTTCGTCGAACAGATACAGATCAGCCTCCTTTCCCAAGCAGATAGCGATACTGACGGCCTGAAGTTCTCCTCCTGAAAGTTTAGTCGAATGCAAGTCAACCATTTTGTCAACTTGTAGGGCCCTAGTTACTTGGGTATGGAATTCGCCACTTCGCCATTTTCCTCCTATCTCCGTATCTAGCCATTCTTGTACGGTTCCATCGAAGTCTGCACGGACGTGCTGAGGTTTGTAGGATACCTTGGCATCCATGGTGCACCAACCTTCGTCGGGATCTATCTCTCCTGCAATTATCTTCACCAGAGTTGTCTTTCCTGTGGCATTGGGACCAACTACTCCAACGACTTCGGCGGACTTCACCTCGCCCTTTCCTGTGGTCAGGCTGAATTCTCCTAGAGTCTTCTCTATGTCTCCCCATTTTAGGATTGGAGTGCCTACCTCTTCACCGCGATTTCGTCCCCTCAGGAACTGTATCGGCTTGTCTCTAATCCTGACATTCTCTTCTGGGAGGAACCCGTCAAGGTATGCATTAATCGCAGTCCTAGTGGATCTGGGGGGAGTGAAAATCCCATAGGCCGATCGCTCCCCATAGATGACGTGAATCAAATCGCAGAGAACATCCAGAATTGCCAAATCGTGCTCTACTACCAGTACCCTCTTTCCCTTTTCTGCTAGCTCCCTAACCACTCCCACCATCCTCATTCTCTCATATATGTCCAAGTATGAAGATGGCTCATCGAAGAAGTAGACGTCGGCCTCCTTGAGTAGGGTAGCACAAATCGCCACCCTCTGCAATTCGCCACCAGAGAGATCCCCAAGTTTTCTGACTAGAATATGGGAGATTCCCATTAGTTCAGTGTAGTATTCAATTTCTCCCCTATCATCTACTCTTGCTAGAAGTTCCCTCACTTCTCCATCGAATATACGTGGTAACTTATCGATGTACTGGGGTTTTACCGCAATGCTGACCTCTCCTGTAGAAACCATTCCGAGGTAGTCTCTGAGTTCACCTCTTGGGAACGTGGAAATTACCTCGTCCCAATCTGGTGATGAATTTTCCCAATCCCCGAGATTTGGCCTGAATGTTCCAGAAAGGAGGTTTATGGCTGTGGACTTCCCAATTCCATTAGGGCCTAGTATTCCTACTATCTGCTCTTGTCGAGGAGAAGGCAGGCGGAACAATCTGAATGCGTTCTCACCGTAGGAATGAGTTAGGTCAGTGTCTAGTTCCTCTGGGAGATTGATGATCTTTACGGCCCCATCGGGGCAGTGCTTGGCTCGGGTGAAGCAAACGGGACATGCCGTCTCCAGTATCTTGCATTTTGACCCCTCTACCTGAATACATTCTCTTTCGCACATCTCTGAATACTTCTTCAGATACGCAAAGGCATTGCTGTTCGGTTTGCACCTCTCCTCTAGTAGAACAGCCACTCTCATGTCTAATCCTCCTTACTATTGAATAATACATCTTCCATACGAAATTTGATGATGTGGCTATTACCATCAGAAACCAAAGAATCTGTACCTCGCGTACACATATCCTGCAAGTAGGATCTTCTCCGTTTTGGTCAGCTGAATCCTTTCTGTGAAAACATCTCCGTTCTTCTTGGTTATCTTGGCCATAATCGATTGGTAGAAAGATGCCATTGCTGCTGGGGAGTATCGAGCCGACTTGTCCAGATGGGAGAGTAGCTTGAAGGCACGCTGTCTGTATCCATCGGCTCTGTCCAAATACTCCTCTACGAAAGGAGCCCATCCGGGGTGGTTGAGTAGTTCCTTGCCACTCTTGACGTCTTCCTCCGAAATTCCCCATCTTGCTAAATCCTCCATTGGGAGGTATATTCGATCACGCTGAGCATCTTCTGCTACGTCCCTGATAATATTGATGAGTTGCATGAATACGCCCCAAGACTCTGCATATTCCTTGGCCTTTGGATCGTCGTATCCGTAAATCTCTATGCAGACCAGACCAACCGTGGACGCAACCCTGTAGCAGTATGAATAAAGTTCCTCGAAGGTCTGGTACCTATTCTTGTGGAAGTCATTCTCCATACCACTGATCATATCGTCGAGAAGTTGCCGTTGAATGCCGTATTTTCTGACAGTATCCTTGAGGGCAATAAAAATCGGATCGGTTGAAGTGACATTGCCGTAAGCTGTGGATAGTTTCTTTCTGTAGTAGAATAGTTGGGACATCTTGTCATTGTAGGTTGATCTATCCAGTACTGGGTCCCCTGGGCTCAGTCTCTCAATACTTGATCTGTAGTCCACAGACTCCGGATCATCCGACGATCCTCCTGGGAAAATATCCACGAAGTCCCCGTCTGCGATGTCATCGGCCCTTCTACAGAAGGCGTAGTATGCCATTATTGACTGTCTCTTCTCTTCCGGGAGGTACTTGAAGGAGTGGTAAAAATTACCAGCCTCCCTACGAGTGAGTTCTTCACAGAATTCGTATGATGTTTCTATCATATGCTCGGGGATTTCTGATTCTGACCATATTGCCGCGTCTATATGCTTGAATGGATCAAGCAACTCTCCCCTTGATCCTATTACCCCCATAAATAGGGCCCCCTCCCTTACTGCCTCAATAGCTGTAATGCTGATTGCTCTAGCTGCTTCCTTTGTTAGGCCGACAGCCGCTCTGACGATATCGATCTGTTCTTCTTGGCTGGTTGGTGGTTCCGGAAAAATAGGTTGATGCAGTTGGCCCTCGAGAACGATCTCGATGTCGGAATCCTTGCTCGGCTCCATAACCCCTCAGAAAAGGGCGGCATCGGGGTCCACTTGAATGTCTCTCGAACGCGATTGGAATGCGCATCGTTATTTTTAGAGCTGAAAACACTCGAAAATATGTGATCAATCTCTTAGGAGCCTCTTGCTTGAACCTTTGAATGGGACGGCCATGACGACCTGCTTGACTACCTCTTTGATCTCCGATCTATCAATCTTTATCCTGTCTTTTCGATCGAGAACGTTTCTACCCCTGAGTAGGGAAACTGTCCTCTTTCCAATTATTACTGGAAGCATGCATGACCCCCTAAGGCGGAACTGCGAGTGAGGTATCATTTCGATGTACTGGATTGCTGACTCCAGATACTCAGATGTCAAATCTAGATATTCGTCATAAAGTGGCCTGAAGGACTCCATTTTCGACTTGTCCAATAGGTCTTGTGGACTCAGGTTGTGTTCTTCCAGACTTTTTCTGGGAATGTAGCATCGACCTAGAGCGAGGTCTGATGGAATATCTCTGAGAATGTTGATCATCTGTAGTGACTTACCGAATCTGACGCCTTTCTCGAATATCTCTTTCTCCTTCTCAGAGTCTAATTTGAAAAGATGATTTAATGACAATCGGGTCCAGAATTCACCCACACTTCCAGCGACTCGATATGCATAGTCATCTAATTCTTCGTCTCTCTCTATGGCGGCGATATCCTCCTCTGCGAGAGAGAATCTATTCAGATCTAGAATCTGTCCACTGATGATGATTCCCAAGCAAGAGCGAATTGCCTTTTGATCTGAATCAGAGAATCCTTCAATCCTGGACACCACTGCCTCTACATTCTCCAGAAGGAGTCCTTCCGATTTATTGGTTTGAAACCGTGAGAAGGAAGACAGTGCCGGAGCGTCCGAGGACCGTCCTTGTGTGAAATCATCGTATGACTCTAGAGCCTCCATGAGTTCCTTGGGTTCCCCTCCTTCCGAGTCTGCAATAGTATCAGAAGTCCTTGCGAGCATATACAGAAGGCTGACCTGGGGCCTGATTGCCCTGGGCAATTCCTTCAGGGAGAGGTAGAACGAGCGTGATGTCCCCTCGAGAATTGAGTCCAATTTCGAGTTGAATATGCCAGACATGGTTACCAACTACGTCATGCTGGGTGCCTTTGTTCCTAAGGCTCTCGCAGTCCGGCTTCGATCAACACCGAGACTAGCACTTCCCCAATCTTGGATGGATCTCTAGCAATGTGAATTCCTGCCTTCTCGAATGCGGAAAACTTCTCCTCCGCCGTGCCCTTTCCACCGGAGATAATAGCCCCTGCGTGCCCCATCCTCTTGCCAGGAGGTGCTGTTGCTCCTGCAACGAACCCGACAATAGGCTTGCTGAAGTTGTCTGCAGCCCAAGCCGCAGCATCTTCTTCAGCTGTCCCACCAATCTCTCCGATCATCACGACGGCCTCGGTCTCTGGGTCCTCCTCAAAGGCGGCAAGACAGTCTATGAATCCAGTTCCACTGATGGGATCCCCCCCTATACCTATGCATGTGGTCTGACCCTCCCCCACGCTCATTGTTTGAGCTACAGCCTCGTAGGTTAGTGTACCGGACTTCGAGATGATGCCTATTCTTCCCTTGGCGTGTATGTATCCTGGCATGATTCCCACCTTGCAGCCACCATTTTCTCCCGGAGTTATGATTCCCGGACAATTGGGGCCAATAAGCCTGATTCCAGGCATTTCCGAAATGTGCCCTACGCATCTAATCATATCGAGGATAGGAATTCCCTCTGTAATGCATACAATCAATCCCTCGCCCTTGATTTCGTTGAAGGCATCTGCGGCCTCGACAATTGCTGCTGCTGCGAATCTCGCTGGAACGTAGATTACGCTAACATCAGCATTGGTTTCCGAAACGGCTTGCCCCATGGTATCGTAGACAGGGACAGACCGACCAGGGAGATCGACCACTTGGCCTCCCTTGCCAGGGGTGACCCCTCCTACGACATCTGTCCCGTACTCCGTCATTCGAGTGGCGTGGAATGTTCCCTGCCCCCCAGTAATTCCCTGAACTAGGACCTTGCTGGATTCATTTATCCAGATACTCAAGCGTCCACCCCAACTGTTGCAGCGACGATTGCTTTGGCACCATCGGCAAGCGTACCCACGGTGGTGACTTCCAGGGAGCTCTCTTCTAGTACGTCCCTTCCTTCTTCGTGGTTCGTTCCTGAGAATCTAACCACCAGTGGAACAGAAAGCCCGACTTCCCTGGATGCATCGATTATGCTTCGAGCCACCATATCACAGCGAATGATTCCTCCGAAGATGTTCACTAGAATACCCTCTACATTTGGATCCTCGAGTATTATTCCGAAGGCAGTAGTGATTGACTCCTTGTTGGCCCCTCCTCCAATGTCGAGGAAGTTTGCAGGCTCGCCCCCGTATAGTTTGATCACATCCATTGAGGCCATAGCTAATCCTGCTCCGTTGACCAGACAACCGATATTTCCATCCAATTTGACGTATGACAGGCCGGATTTATTGGCCCTAATCTCGACCTCTTCCTCTTCGGACAGGTCTCTCATCTCCGCTCTCCAGGGATGCCTGAATGAGGCGTTGTCATCGAAACTTATCTTGGAGTCTAGTGCGATCATCGCACCATCTCCTGCTCTCACAAGAGGATTGATCTCAACCATAGAGCAGTCCCGTGATACGAACATGGAAACTAGGCGCCCTAGCATCTCTTTGAACGAGTCCTTAGATACGCCTGTGAGTCCTAGGGAATCAGCCATCGCACTGTCAGCCCCAGTAGGCAGTTTCCCTGATGAGTCGGTCCAAGCTTTGTGAATAGCCTGGGGAGTAGTCTCAGCAACCTCCTCTATGTCAACACCTCCCTCAGTTGAAGCCATCACCAAGATGGCATCCTCTTCTCGGTCGACTAAGAGAGCGAGATAATACTCATGGGCGATTTCACAGCCTGCCTCTATGTACAGGTTGTTCACCACCTTGCCCTCCGGACCGGACTGCTTGGTGACCAGAATGTTCCCTAGGATGTTTTTGGAATAGGTCTCGACCTCGTCTCGCGATAAGGCAATCTTGACTCCGCCCTCCATCTGCAAATCGCCAGTGTCGGGGCAGTAGAGGTTCCCTTTCCCGCGTCCTCCCGCATGTATCTGGCTCTTGACGGCGACGATCTTGCTTCCTAGAGAGTCATACGCTTCCAGAGCTTGGTCGACTGTTGTGCAGTGAACGCCTTCTTGTACAGCGACACCCTCTTCTCTGAAGAGGGCTTTACCTTGGTACTCGTGGATATTCACACCCTCCCGAGGCAAGGTCCGTCTTTCAACGATACGCATCGAGATTATGACAGTCGCAGACGCGAAGCGCTCAAACGCAGAGGCTCAATCCACCGGACGTGGATGTCATAGTTCTCGCTGGAGGTTTCGGAACAAGGCTCCGTCCTTGGACAGAAAGCGTACCTAAGCCCCTCTTACCAATTCTGGACAAGACGATGATTGAGCACGTCGTGGGGATAATTCCTGAATCTCAAGTGGACAGAATACTCATTGCCTCTGGTTATGGAGTAGATAAGATGCGAGATCACTTCTCCAAAGTTAGTCTCCCCTACGAGATAGAGATTATCGAGGAAACCGAACCATTGGGTACTGGAGGGGCCATTGCCAACTGCAGAGAGCAGCTCTCTGGAGGCACATTCTGCGTAATCAACGGGGACCTAATTACCAGTCTCAGAGTGGAGGAAATGCTCGAATTCCACAGGAGCAACGGGGGCATTGCAACCATCTCGCTGTGGGAGGTTGAGGATCCGTCCCGATTCGGTGTCGCCGACTACAGGGAAGAGAGTGGAAAGATAATGAGGTTCCAAGAGAAACCCTCGATAGAGGAGGCTTTCTCCAATCTGATTAATGCGGGAGCATACATCCTGGAGCCTGAGATATTCAATTTGATGCCTGACGGAGCGCATAGCATTGAGAGGGATGTCTACGAGGACCTGGCTGCAACCGGTGGCTTGAATGGCTTCCCGTTCGAAGGATGGTTCGTTGATGCGGGGACTCCTCAATCGTTCATAGAAGCGAGCCAAGTATGTATCTCGGCCGGCAGTTTCTCCAGCGGTTCAGTTGACAGGGACTCATGGTTCGGAGAAGGTTCTACGAACAAAGGGGAGGTTGTCTCAAGCACGATAGGTGTCGGAGCCTGCATCGAGGAAGGATCGGTTGTTCACGGCTCAGTTGTTCTGGAGGGAGCAGAAATAGGCCCTAATTGTAACATCGAGGGATGTCTTATAGGGATGAGGGCCAGGATACCAGGGGGTTCTGACTTGAGTTCGAAGGTCGTTGATCATGGTCAACCCGAGAAAAAGATACGATAATCGGTTGTAAATCCCGTCATGGTCAAAGAGAGCCAGTCCCTCGGGGAGCTATGGGCGACTCCCTAGTTGTTGTTAATTTCAAGACCTACCAGACTGCTCACGGGGCGCGTGCCGAGAATCTGGCTAGAGCGATGGCCAGCATAGATACACGGGCTAGAATGGTTGCTGCGGTCTCTGCATTCGATCTGTCTGCCGTAGTCGCTGCTGCTCCGGGACTGGAGGTATGGTGCCAGCATCTTGATCCCGTTGGTTTCGGTTCGAATACGGGGTGGCTGCATCCTGAAACTGCAATGGAGAGGGGGGCTTCAGGAACTCTGATCAATCATGCGGAACATAAGGTTAGCTTGGAGCACGTCGCTATGCTCATGGAGCAGATTCCCGATGGATTCCATGTTTGCGCCTGTGCGGCAGACATTCATGAGGCAAGGGCACTGGCGGCATTGGAGCCGGGTTTTGTCGCTGTAGAGCCGCCGGAGTTGATTGGCGGCGAGACTTCGGTAACTAGCGCTGATCCTGGGATAGTCAGTGGTACAGCCCAAGCAGTCAGAGAAGCGTCCACGAATGTTGGCATCCTGTGCGGTGCGGGTGTAAAGACCGGCGGGGACGTGGCCAAGGCGATCGAGCTTGGCACTTCGGGAGTTCTTTTGGCTAGTGGGGTTACCAGGTCTGTAGACCCTAGGTCGTCACTGATTGATCTTGTCAGCCTCCTTTGACTAGTCAGGATTCTCCGAATCCTAGACCAGAGGACTTTTGTCAAAGACTGTTATGGGAGGTTGATTACAATGGGCGGCAATGGAAGCGAGAAAATAGAGAGGATAGGGAAGAAGAAGTACAACAAAGAGCTATTCAGGCTACAATTAGAGTTAATCAAACTTCAGGAATGGGTGAAGGCGAAGGGGCTCAAGGTCGTGATCGTCTTCGAAGGCAGAGATGCTGCCGGGAAGGGTGGCGTGATCAAGAGGATCGCGCAGTATCTCAATCCCAGAGTCGTGAGAGTGGCTGCTCTGCCAGCCCCCACCGAGAGGCAGAAGACCGAGTGGTACTTCCAAAGGTACGTCAACCATCTCCCCGCTGCAGGAGAGATAGTGTTGTTTGACAGAAGTTGGTACAACAGAGCCGGGGTCGAGAGGGTCATGGGATTCTGCGATGAGGGGGAGTATGACGAATTCATGAGGTCGTGCCCGATGTTCGAGAGGATGCTAATGAGGTCCGGAACGATTCTGATTAAGTACTGGTTCTCAGTTTCCGATGACGAGCAGTTGAAGCGGTTCAAGGCAAGGCTGGACGAACCACACAAGAGGTGGAAGCTCAGTCCGATGGATCTGGAGTCTCTCACGCGGTGGGAAGACTACTCTGAGGCGAAGGACGTGATGTTCGCTCACACTGACACCAAGCAGTCCCCTTGGTTCGTGGTTAACTCCGATATCAAGAGGCACGCGCACTTGAATTGCATTAACCATCTACTGTCCATGATTGAGTACGAGGACCTTACTCCAGAGCCGATAGAGCTGCCAGAGAGGAAGACTGCGAGGGGATACGTGAGGCCCCCAATGACTGAGCAGACTTTCGTACCGAACCACCACGAGACCGTGATGGACTAGGGCACTAGTTGAGCTGATAGACGGGTGACTGGTAAATGCGCAGAAAACTGTTTTCTTTTGTCTTGTGCTTCTCGCTAATTACCTCAGGATGCCTGGAAGGATCCCCTCCTGATATGGATGGAGACGGCATTCATGACTCTGAAGATCTGGATATCGATGGCGATGGTTGGAGCAATTCCGAGGAGCTGAACTGCACATCTGACCCAAATGACGCTGAAGTAACCCCAACCGACACTGATGGCGATTCACAATGCGACCCCAATGACTTGGATGATGATGGGGATTCTTGGAGCGATGCCGAAGAAGGGAGGTGCGGAACTGACCCTCTTGATGGTGAATCCGTACCGGACGATCTAGACGGGGACATGGAGTGCGATGAGTGGGATGATGACGCGGATGGCGATGATCTTCCTAACGAATGGGAATTGGAAAGGGGTTTCGATCCGATGGATCCGAATGACTTCATCAGTTGCCATGGAGAGGCGAAATACTGCCTGAGAACATATGACGACTTTACATTCGCCGAGACTCACAATGCTTACTCCACGATAGAAGATCAGATTCTAGTTGGAGTGAATCACTACACAGGCCTACAAAGGCAGTGGGATGATGGAATCAGGGCCTTCATGGTGGACTCCCATCACAGCCATTACGACCACACTTCCAAAGAGGATGTCAGGTTCTGCCATAGTACTGGCCAGTTCTTCCACCCCTGCAACTTCGGAGAGGTTGATGCATTCGAATGGATGAGAATGCTAAATTCCCTAATGAACAACTCCAGTGGCGATGTTGTCACCCTTCTGATAGAGAACTACGTCCCTGCCTCTCACTTGAGTTTCCTATTCAACGAGACTGGCATGAAGGACAGGCTCTACACCCATACTCTTGGAGATGAGTGGCCGAGTCTGGGAGATTTGGTCATACATGGGAAGAATCTGGTTGTATTCTGGGAGCAATCTCAGAACGATGAATACCCTTGGTTGCACGACTTCGGAACGTTCGGATGGACGACCAACTACGCAGAGAGCAGCAAGGATGAGATGACCTGCACTGTTCATCGTGGTGACGGGTCCCAACCAGTGTGGCACCTGAACAACTGGCTATCTAGCATCTACGGACTACCCGATCCGATTTTGGCTAATGACGTGAACCAGTATGAGACTCTGCTAAATCGGTCCCTTCAGTGCTGGGAGGAAATGGACAACAGACCTACTTTCGTGGCAGTAGACTACTGGGAAGAAGGAGAGGTAACGAATGTGACTATCACTCTGAACAAGATGTCACACTGGTCTGACGAAGTCCCTGAGCATCCATGACTATGCAATCTCCTTTGGACGAATGACGGCCTCAACCGACCATGATGAGCCCGAGTGGAGCAATAATACTGCGGTTGCTGTGGGCATAGTGTGCCATTCCCCTGAGAGATGGTTCACAAGAATCTCCGAGCCAGGATTGTGCCCAATTATCATGGTAGTCCCGTTATCCAACATATCTTCCAATTCTTCCATTAGATCGATTACTGTTGCATGGTAGATTCCCGATCTAACCTCGAATGGAGTCTTTCCCATCCTGTGAGACATCCCCTCCAGAGTCTGGAGTGTCCTCTTCGAACTACTAACGAGGATAAGCTCTGGAATCCAACCTCTTTCGAAAATCGCATCTGCCACCATGGGTGCATCCCGCCTGCCCCTCTTGTTCAGTGGTCGTTCGTGATCATCGAGGTTCGGGTCTTTCCAGCTGCTCTTAGCATGACGCATGACAATCAGTCTTCTGACCATCCTACTCCTCCTCGAACCTTCCAAAGGACGGTTCCTTCTTCAGCTTGAATGACGCGACCCCCTCGACGAAGTCCGCCGTCTGCGAGGATGCAATCATTAGCGACTGCTCGAAATGCAGCTGAGTCTCGAAGAATGTAGAAGTGGATGCATCTAGCAGCTGCTTCGTCCCCTTCCTGCTGCTGACCGACCACTTGCCCCAATCTCCGGCAACCTCAATGGCCCTATCTAGAAGGACACTGGGATCGGCCAATTCATCGACTGCTCCATAATCGAGGGCCTGTTCGGCTGTCCAAACTTCGGAGTTGAAGAAGAACTTGCGGGCCACCTGGTTCCCGACCAGTCTTGGGAGCAACCATGTCATCCCCCCGTCGGGTGAGAGCCCTAGTCGGAAAAACGCGGAGGCGAGCTTCGCCTCTGGAGAGCATACTCTGTAGTCTGATGCTAGTGCCAGACCTAGTCCTCCTCCAGCTGCTGACCCATTGATGGCGCATACGAAAACCTTCTCTGAAGTCCTCATCTTCAAAAGGAGTGGATGTAGCTTATCTGTCATCTCCTGAACTCTATCACCAATATTGCCATTCTCTATTGCATCAGAAAAGTCGTCCATGTTCCCCCCAGAGGAGAAGAAGCGTCCAGAACCGGTGATTACTACTGACCTACAAGAGGGATTTGCCATCACCTCTTGTAAGCATGATAGGAATGGGCCGAAGTGTTCGGGGGAGAAGGTGTTCGAGGAGGCAGCTGGAGACAAAGTGACCACAGCTACCCCTCCGTCAAGCATGTCGGTGGAAACTGGCATGATGCTCGAGCAAGGGCCACTCTATTGAATTGCATGAATATCATAAGATGTCGCATTTTGGGTCAACCATGCACGAACGCCGGCGCCTGTACATCAATGGAAACTGGATAGAACCCCGTGGAGAGGGTTCTATCGAGGTAATCAATCCGACCAATGAGGAGGTGATTGGTTCCGTACCAGTCTCCAGCGATTCAGATGTTAATGCGGCTGTAGAGGCAGCTAGGTCAGCATTCACGGATTGGTCGACAACCGAGGTTAGCGAGAGGGTAGAATTCCTGAACAGGATTTCGAGCTCAATCAAGGATAGAAGCGAGGAACTAGCCGAGATAATTACAGCAGAGGTAGGGACCCCTATAGAGTACTCTAGGATGGCGATGGTGGGGACTCCGAGGGTTGTTTCTAGGTCTTATGCGAAGATCCTAGACGGATACGTCTGGGAGGAAGAGGTAAGGAACTCTCTCGTTATCAAGGAGCCGATAGGGGTGGTAGCTATGATTACCCCGTGGAACTTCCCCCTGCACCAGATAATTGGAAAGGTGGCGCCTGCTATAGCAGCGGGTTGCACAATGGTGCTGAAGCCATCCAAGGAGGCGCCCCTGAATGCATTCCTTTTAGCAGATATCCTGGATGATGTAGGCCTTCCTGATGGAGTTTTCAATTTGATTTCAGGTCACGGGAGAGACATCGGAGAGACCTTGTGTAGTCATCCAATGGTGGATATGGTCAGCTTCACGGGATCTACAAGTGCTGGAATTAGGGTCTCGGAACTGGCGGCACCAAGCGTGAAGAGAGTGACACTGGAACTGGGGGGAAAGAGTGCGAACATTATACTGGATGACGCAGACATCAAACGAGCATCAACTTCGGCGATTTACTCATGCTTCGGGAACTCTGGTCAGGAGTGCTCGGCCCTTACCCGGCTTCTGGTGCCAGAGGATTATAGAGACGAGGTTGTGGAGGTAATCTCAAGCAAGATCGGGAGGTACACTGTTGGAGATCCCATGGATGAGTCCAGCAGATGTGGCCCACTGGTCTCTAAGAGGCAGCAGGAGAGTGTTTCTTCGTACATCTCTAGCGGAATCGAACAAGGGGCCACTCTAGTTGCAGGAGGCGAGGGGATGCCAGATGGGCTTGGATCCGGATTTTTCGTAAAGCCGACTGTCTTCGCAGACGTTACCCCGGATATGACCATATTTAGAGAGGAGATTTTCGGTCCTGTTCTATGCATCACCTCATACTCCTCAGAGGAGGAGGCAATAGAGTTAGCAAACGACTCTGAATATGGACTATCTGGAGGAGTCTGGTCAGGTGATGAGGAGAGGGCCATGAGAGTAGCCAAGATGCTGAGGACTGGCCAGGTCAGCATTAATGGTGGCGCGTTCAACGTTACTGCTCCTTTCGGAGGGTACAAGCAATCGGGATTGGGAAGAGAGCTAGGGGTCCACGGAATGGAGGAGTTCCTCGAAATCAAATCAATTCAGCGCTAGGTGATTGATTGGTCCCAAAACTATTGATTATCAGTGGTACCAGCGGGGTTGGAAAGTCCACTACGTCCACAAGTCTGGCATCCTCTCTTGGTTTTACAAAAATTGCATCCACGGACACAATTCGAGAAGTTCTGAGGACCCAGATATCATCGACTGCAAGCCCTGCCCTACATCGTTCCTCGTTCGAGTCGGCCGGAGGTTCGGCTTCGGAGGACTGGAAAGAAACGGTTCAGGCCCTCTCAGGAGGGGTTGAGGCGGTAATAGACAGAGCCATCTCAAAGGGAGCTGACTTGCTTCTGGAAGGGGTCCATTATATCCCAAACAAGGAGGTGATTGACCTCTGGAGAGAGGCTGGCGGAGCGGCTATCGGAGTTGTTCTCTATGTCTCCAGCGAGGAGAGGCATCGAGGCATGATAGCCAACAGAGAAAAGCACAACGGTAAGAAAGTGGACCACTATCTCGGTAATCTGGATCGGATTAGGAAGATTCAGGAGGAGCTAGTTCTATCCGGATCGGAGTTTGGCTGGTTGGTTATTGACCCCACCAAGGAGACAGATTCAATCGGGTTGATCTCGAGCAGCTTGTGTTGAGGGATTATTTTCCTACCCATTCTGCATCGGATCTCTCCAGGAATGCCGTGACCCCAATCTCCTTATCCTCGGTATCGAAAAGGGCGACGAACTCAGAGCGCTCCATCAAGACCCCTTCGGAGAATGGTAGTTCCAAGGCCCCCCTTACTGCTCGTTTTGCTACCTTCGTGACATGTGGGGACTTCTTGGAAATCTCCGTAGCTAGCTTCATGGTTTCTTCCTCTAAGTCATCGTTAGGTACAATCCTGTTGACTATTCCCATACTTAGCGCGTCCTCTGCACCCACCATGCCGCCTGAGAGAACGATCTCCATGGCCCTCCCGTATCCTACCAATCTGCATAGCCTTTGAGTCCCCCCTCCTCCAGGAATGAGGCCAAGGTTGATCTCGGGCTGACCGAATGTTGATCGCTCTGAAGCGAGTCTGATATCACATGATAACGCCAGTTCCGTCCCCCCTCCTAGTGCGAATCCATCGACCATTGCTATTGTTGGCTTAGAGACGTTCCAAACTGCCTCCCATGCATTATCCTCGAAGAATGGACGTACGTCATCAGAGTCCTTTCCAGCGAACTCAGAGATATCCGCGCCGGCTGCGAATGCGTGTGGCTTGGGCCTCTTTCCCTCCCGTGGTTCCAGAGGGGTGGCTCCTTTGATCACTATGCATCGGACATTATCATCTGAGTTTACCCTAGCACACTCCTTCTTGATTGCCTTGTGTGATTCGGTATTCAGGGCGTTTAGTTTGTCTGGTCTGTTTAGTGTCCAGACTGAAATGATTCCCCCCTTGGGGTTGGAACCATCGACCTCAACGTCCTCTACGGTCATTACATCTTGAGCCATGCAACTCCGAACGGGTCGTATCGCTTCAACGTATCACTAGACTAGTCATCTGCCCCAACCGGAGGCGGTAGATCGGGGAGTGGAGGCGGTGGAATCGGCATCCCCTGAGAAGGGGGGAGAGGAAATTCGCCCTCTATTTCCTGGTCTTGGATTTCATCGGTATCAGCTTGCATTCCTCTAGGAGCATCCAATGAGACACGGATCTTTAGAACACGCTCGTCATCGATTCTGACGTAAGCGATTCCCTGAGGTATAGAGGCATCGGGCTCTTCTGGCTCATACATCACAGCCAAACCGTGTCCTGGGATACTAGTCAGAGTCGAGAGGTCTTCACCATCCTCTACTTCAGTCCACTTTCCAGCTTCTTCCGCCATTCTCTTGGACATCTCCAAGCGCCTTTCCTTGTGTAGCCTCTCTCTGAAAATCTCCCTCCTCTGTCTCTGCTGGTCTAGGTACCGATCGACCTCAGCTTCTGCCTGAAGTTCCGGATCTGCTTTTGCGATGTGGACCCTGGCAGTTCCCTCCGCCTCTTCCACCTGGAAATCGGGGGGATCTGTAGCATCCATGGAAATGGAGGGAGACTGTTCAGGCATGGATTGAGGCATTGGCAGGTCTGTAATTTCTGGACCCTTCTGCCTGCCTCTGCTCCTTCGAATCTTTGAATCCCTGATTTCGCCGGTTTTCTCTTCAGAGAGGACCGGTGCAGGGAGTTCGATATCTCCGAAAGTTGAGTCGACCTCGAGGACGACTTGACTCTCCTTGACAACGGAGGGTGCTGGACGCCTGCCTGTGAAAAGAATCATTGAGACTAGTAGGAGTATCAGAACCGCACCTGCGGCCTGCATTAGGAGCCCCTCGGGGACGATGAAAACAAGGTAAATTGGGATTGACACCACGGTCATTACGAACAGCAGGAGTCTGGTGGCGGTGACCATTACCCCGTCCAAGGAGGAGTGCTTCTATTCACTTTGACGGGAGATTCAGGAGTTCGGAAACTCCCTTTAGAGCGAATCCACGATGCGAGATGGCTGATTTCTCATGAGAAGAGAGTTGGGCACATGTCCTCCCATTTGCTTCATCCGGTATGAATATGGGGTCATAGCCGAAGCCAGAATCACCTGATATATTTTCTGAAATAACGCCTCTGCATATCCCTGTGGAGGTCAGTATATTTCCTTGGAAGGAGACTGCTGCAACAGCCCTGAATTCTGCACCCCGGTCTGTCTCCCCTGACATCAGACTTAGTACCCCGGACAATCCGATTGTCTCATGTACGAACGAGGAATAAGGCCCCGGGAAGCCCGAAAGAGAATCGATGAAAAGACCGGAGTCCTCGACGAGTAATACCTCGTTCTCAAATTCTGTACCCATTGTTAGGGAAATGGCTTGTTCCAGCTTAGATATAGCAATCTCCTCAATTCCTTCTGCCTGTGGCTCGATTAAATCTGGGACCTGTCCTCCAATCAATAACCGCTCGATAACGAAACCCAGCGGAGAGAGTATGCCGGATGCTTCGGTTACCTTATTTTGGTTACCTGTGACAAAATGAACTCTCATTATTCCAACCTATCCGTGATATCTGACCCTTCCCACAATCTTGTGAAATCTCTCGATGACATTGATAGCACTCTCCGAATCGCTATTTTGGCACTCGGAATCCATGTAACCTTGGCATACTCTTTCGATTGCATCGGGTATGTTTGTGTGACTTGAGCCCAAGCACTCCCTAAGGACTTGTAGATCGAGTCCGAAATGCTCCAATTCGGGAGATTGTCGGGAAAGTCCGAAGTCGATTAAATGTAGATTATCTTCTGAGACCATTATATTGTGAGTGGTTAGATCTCCGTGTGAGATTCCCATCTCATGCAATCTCCTAACCAATCCCCCGAGGGAATGTAGAATATCTTCAGAATATTCTTCTGATTTCAGAACGTCGTACAGGGTCTTTCCCTCGATTCTGGACAGCAACATTGTCGATTGGTCCGGTTCCATTAGCATCAGACTAGGCGAGGGGAACCCAGCAGCAGATAACCTGGATAGGACTCTGGCCTCTACCGCCATCCTCTGACGTGTCAGCCTTCTATCTAAGTCGGGATGCCGATATCTTCGAGGTCTGCGGTACTTTAGTACGGCCTTCCTACCGAGCCAAGAACCAGCCGTAACGATTGCCTCGGCCCCCTCATGAAGTACAATTTCGGGCTTCCAAATGTGAATCTCCGTACACTCCATGCAAACCGGACACCAGATGAGTTGAAAGCGGTTGCACTCCGAGGAGTAATTGGTCAATATGGTTCTGGACATGCCAGCGGCCCCGGTCCCGAGAGTTTTCTTGGGAACTTTTGGATACTCCGACTCAGAGATAGAGAAAGAGGCAATAAGGCTTCAATATGCAATCAAGCAGCCGATGAGATGGAGTATCGAAATCTGCAAGTCACTGGCCCCTCTTACTCTGGAGATAAATCGATTAAAGAACGAGAAGGATGTTTTCCTAATTGCTCACTCTTACCAGACCCCTGACATCACATACGGGGTTGCAGACTCAGTAGCGGATAGTTACGCCCTTTCAAAGGAAGCAAGAGATGCCCCTCAGCAGACCCCATCTCCAGATGCAGGCTGCTCACTGAGTGACAGCATTGAGGCTGGAGACGTAGTCAGATTGAAACAAGAGAATCCCGGGGTCCCAGTAGTTTGCTACATTAACACAAGTGCTGCTGTTAAGGCCGAGTGCGACGTTTGCGTTACCAGTAGCAATTATCTCAGAATCTGTGAAAGACTACCTGGAGACAAGTTGATTTTCGTACCGGACAAGTACATGGGAAGGCATCTTCAGCAGTCACTCCAAGGTCGCAAGGAAGTCATTCTGTACGAAGGAGAATGCGAGGTCCATGCAGAGTTTACTGGCCCCAAGATAAGAAACTGGAAGAGTAGCATGGCTGAGAACGGAATCGATCTTATGGTTCTGAGTCATCCCGAGTGTGACTCGGAAGTGCTAGAAGAAAGTGACTTTGTAGGTAGTAGCGAGTTGTTGATGAACGAGGCTATTCGACTTGCGAGCGTAGGAAAGAAGGACATGATGCTAATCACTGAATGCGGCACGGCAGACAGGGTTCTGGCTGAGACTGAAGACAACCTGAATCTGATGGGTGCCTGCGTAATGTGCAGGCACATGAAGAAGACTCAGTTGGAGGACATACTACAGGCACTGATGGATCCCACTACCGACCAGATTGTGGATATCCCAGAGGATACGATAAGAAGAGCCTCTAGGAGCCTAGATGAGATGTTCAGACTCGCTGAGTGACTATCTTGACCCCATATGACTGGAGAGTCCATAGGAAAATGAGCGGAATCATAGCTAGTATCGAGGCTTGTAGGAGAAGGGAGTTGCGGGGCTCTATTGTATCTATGAAAGAGTATACCAGCAATTGCTTCTCTCCTTGGTCATTTACTTCTATCCAGGCTAGTCGGTCGAGCAATATCTGAGGTTGAAACTGATTAACGTCATCGTCGAAGGTGTGCTGCCTAGTCTCTGCAGATTCGATGTAGTATACGTATACGTCATTATTCCTAAGTGAGTCTTGAGATGTAGAGATGATGTCATCTCTCGTTACTTGGAGGAATGCAACCTTACCCTCCCCTATACTGGGGGAGGAGGAGTCCCACCTAGGATTAGAAATCAAAGTCTGATTGATCGATAACGTGTCGACTATGATTGTCCTATTGAAGGGGCCGACATCTACAGTCGCGACGAGCCAATTCGAGTCCATTACCAGTTCAACTATAGTGGAGTTCCCGAAATCTAGCAACGCACCAGAGTTCCTGATTGACTCTTCTATTCTATTGGATGAACGAGGGTCCAATAGGATTGTTAGCGTCAAATCAGAGTCTACCGAAGTTATGTTTACGGTAGGACCAGAGGGGGAATTCTCAGAAAATGCAACTAGTGAACCCGAAGAGGCGATTACCGAGGAGTTCGATGCAGACTCTAGAATTCTAGTGGATCGGTCGCTAGTGTCCACTATTCTTAGACTCTCATTGGATAGCATCGCTATGTATCCAGAATCACTGGAAGCTGAGGAAATAGAAATGTCGATCAGGGATTCTACTGAAGGCTCGCTGAAAATTGGTTCGAGTGTTCCAGTCCCTGAGTCATGACGAAAGTAGTCGGCTCTGAATTCATTGTAAATTACGAAACTGTTCCCTGAAGAGACGACTTGGGGGGTGCTTTCCCATGTCATTCCTCCCAATGTTCTATTTGTTTTTGATATGACGTTGGTAGCCGTAATCGAAACGTCCTGGCCAGATTCCTCAATCCAAATCAACCACTCTCCCGAACCAGAGGCCGATGTAGGGGATTCAGCCTCGTCTATGGATATCTTCTGATGAGTGACGTCCCACAATAGAACTGATCCTGTTAGAAGGATTAGTGCCAGAATGATTGCGCCAGTCTGATTCTTTCCTGGTTCTTTGATTGGATCGAGAGAACTTGTGAGTGAGTTTAGGGTGCTCCTTATCGAACCTCTCGGATTATCCAGTGTACGAGCTAGTCTCCTGGTGAAAAGTCTCTCATCGGCCAACCTCCATATTGGCTCATGTGTTCTTGAAGTGATGTTAACAGCGAGAATGGCGACCACCATTCCTCCGATTATGTCTACGAACCAGTGGATTCCGAGATATATTATCGCCACAGATGTCAGGCCAATGAAAATGATGAGGAAGAGTCGGAACCTGTGCCATCTTCCATCCTCATCCCATCTGTGCATCGTTAGCCAAATCGCAAACGGCAGACCGATGTGGAGACTGGGCATCCCATTTGTGAATGGATCAATTCTATTGAACCAATTATGAATTTCGGGTGTCAAGTCATATGCTATAGTCTCCATGCCTTGGATATAATTCCCCGTAACTTTGACATTCAGAAACAGGTAGAATGGTATTGCAAGTATGTACACCCAGAACATGGAAAGAGAAACTCTGTCGGCCATGTGCCTATCATCAAAGTAGATTGGATAAATGAATGATGAGAAGACTGCCGTCATGAATCCCATGACGTAGAAGTGAGTCATAATCACGTCCAAGAAATCGTTCCGGAGCCCCTCTTGAACCCATAGGGAAGCATCACCTTCTATCGCATAAACTAGGAAAGTCATATCTAACTGGGTGTTGGCCATCAAAATCCTGTCTAGACCGTCAAGTAGATCCTTCCATAGATAGACCGAGAAGACAACTATCATGTGCGCCCAATATCGTCTGAACATATCGACGAATCCATCCAGGCTGATTCTTGCGAATTGGGGCTTGAACAGAGGCATCATTGCTATGCTGATTAGAATAGCACCTGTCACCCAGGTGATGTAGATGCCTGTTTCAGCAACCATTACGGACTCTTGGGACTGTGACTACGTCATCAATTCGACGCAAGGATTAGACCTTAGATAATCCTTAGAGAACGTTGTGACCCCTTTTCGAGTTGCTCAACGATTCCTTCTACTATCGATTTGAATGCCTTGGCTGTTTCTCCCTCCGGCTCTGCGATGATTCGGTGCACTCCATCATCTCCTCCCCTAACTATTCCGGGATCGAAAGGGAGGGACCCTAGGAATGGGACCTCCAATTCTCTGGATGATTCTTCTCCTCCGCCTGACTTGAAGACATCCAGAGTGACTTCCCACCTTCCGTCATTATCTGATTGGCAGTCAATTGGTACCCCTCCCGGGCCCATTATTGAAATCTTAGAGTTAGGTTCGGATTCCCCTCTGATAGTATAGCCGCTCATATTCTCAACAACTCCCAGGACCGGAACTGAGATTGTTTTGGCGAAGTTGATCGACTTCCTACTATCTAGGAGGGCGACTTCTTGAGGAGTAGTCACGATAACTACGCCATCTATCCCCGGGAGGCTCTGACTAACTGTCAATGGTTCATCACCAGTTCCAGGCGGGAAGTCGATAATCAGAGCGTCTAGTTCCCCCCATGCTACGTCACCAATGAACTGCTGAATCGCTCCCAACTTTATCGGTCCGCGCCAGATTACCGGCTTGTCTGGATCCTCGAGTAGGAAGGCCATTGAAATCACCTTGACTCCAGCTGGCCCTTCGGCTGGATGAATTTGGCCCTCTTCGACGTTCAGGTCTGCATTTTCGAGACCTAGCATCTTAGGGACGTTTGGGCCTGTAATGTCAATATCCATCAATCCGACCTTCTTTCCCTCGCGTGCTAGAGAAAGGGCAAGTCCTGTTGCAACCGTTGATTTTCCAACCCCTCCTTTGCCTGAGAGTACCATGATTTTGTGTTTTATCTGCTCGTCCATCTTGCCGATTCTCATCTTCCTCTGCATCTGCTGGTAAGCCTGTTCCATCTGGGCTCTCTGCTCGTTTGAGGCCTCCGAATTGCCTGTTTCCGCAGAGGATCCGGCAGGATGATGAGACACGGGAGAGTCTGTCATAGACATCCGTTCGAAGGGATATTATTGAAACCTATTCTGAAGAGATTTAGACTATATCCTGTATTGTGAATCGGTTAATTAGACACTACCGCACGCTGAGTACGTGCGACTCCTGTTCGTTTGCGTTGGAAATACATGCAGAAGCCAGATGGCTGAGGCTATTGCTAGAGATTTGGGGCATAGCGCATCATCTGCTGGAACCCATCCTCCGGAAGACAGAGGGGTGGCGCCAAATGCCTTGATAGTGCTTGAGGAAATTTCCATAGACACCAAGGGACTTCATCCTAAATCTGTAGATCTTGTTGATCCAGAAAACTTTGACAAAATAATCAGCATGGGGTGTGGCGTTAGTTGTCCGGCCCTGCCAATAGACGAGGATTGGGGGTTGGAAGACCCGTTTGGTAGAGAGATTGAAGCCTATAGAAAAACGAGAGATGAAATTAGAGCGAGAGTGAACGCGATTGTTGACAGGAGTACCGACGCTTAGAAAAGCCGGTCGGTCCTGCAAAAGCCTGCGCGAGTGTAGTGTAGCGGTTATCACCCCACGTTGCCAACGTGGGAACCCGGGTTCAAATCCCGGCACTCGCACCATTCTACTCCAGTTCTGAATTCCTTAGGATATTGATGAATGCCCCGACCCCTAAAGCAAGCAATGTCACGAGTGAGATCAGAATTATTGCAGTAGAGTTAGAAGAAATCCAAGAAGTCCCCGATTTCACGGAGTCTGACTTAGTAATGGAAACATTGTGCTGCTGGTCTTGATCCGCGGTCGTGGAGAGGAAGATGTCAGTCGCTCGGATGAGCAATGTCATCTCCCCTTCGCTGAGAGAAGACCTAGCCGAGAATGCCAATGAGAATACCCCGTCATTAGCCACTCTATCGGGGCCAATACCGTTGTCCGACATCAACTGCCATACCTCTGACTGACCAATAGGCGCAAGTCTTCCTATCTTTGCCTGGGCAGAGGAGACTCCATCGAAGTCCTGAATGGTGGCCTCAAGGGTGTAATTCAACTCGCCTCCTGAGTTAAGTGACGTGACTTTATCGACTGGATTCCCATCCCTCAGGATCGTTAGATTAGTGATGGAGGGAGGTTGATTTCCGATAAGGACCTTCTCTGCTTGCCTTCCTACGTTACTGGAGAGGATTCCACCAATCAAAGTGGTAGTAGTTGAACCTCCCTCCTGATCCTCCAGATGGATGGGGATATTCTGCCTCCCAGGAGACATACTTGGGGGGATATGGAAGGAACCCGACCAAGTCGTAATTTCCGTCGATCTCATATCCCCATTATGCTGCCAATCCCATACAGATCCGACAGGCTCGGGCGATAATTCGACCATTGAACCGCCCATGGACTGTAGATTAACTGAAACAGACTTGATTCCGTGGCCATCATAGGCACCTAGGTGAACTTGGACCTCATCACCTCTGAAGGCGCTGTCAGGAGAGAAGTCAAGATGAATGAGGCGAGGTGGTGCATTGGAAATCTGAATGCTGACATCCTGTTGATTTGTAACCCAATAATCCTCCATTATTACAGAGATTGGGAGATTGCCGCTTTGGAGGCCGTTATGGACGATTCTCGCCGTCCAGACATCATCGTGAATGACAAGATCGCCCGAAAGTCCCGAGTCTGAGAGTTCGATAAGCCCCATACCGATAGAAGAAAGGTCCACTATCACTGATTTCGTATCTGTGTCTATGTCATCGATAGAAATCTCCAGGTGAGCAATGCCCCCCTCCGAAGATAGGACAGACTCGCGGAATCTTACCGAGGACTCCGAGTTGCCGGAGAGCATGGGAGGGGTGTTCTCATCGAATGTAACTATCGAAGGGGAAAGAATCCTATCCACTCTCTGTTCTTCGATAAGGGAAATTTCGGAGTTGTCGCCTATGTCCAATGTTAGTACTCTACTTACTTCGTTCAGCAATCCAGAAAGGGGCCCCTCGTTGATGATGCTCCCATTCGCCGAGCTGATGCCTCCGGAGATACCATGCCACTCAGCTACTGAAATCTCATGACCATCTATGTATGCGATATTGCTGTTGGTTACGGATACTTCCAGAGTCATTTCCTTATTGCCTATGAGTTGGAAACTATCTCCTATTGCCAATATCTGAGGGCATACCCCGGTCTCTCTAGAGATATGATTAGAGAAGATGGCGTTCGCTTCGGGAGAATCTGGATTCTGGATTATAGGGGAGTTCTCGGGGAACTCATCCTCTGTAGATCCGTTGTCCTCGACATATGTATAACGAATCGTTCGATTCATCCAGTCCTCTTGAGGGACTACATACTCATAGGTAAGGTTGTGCTCAGCTCCCCACTCCTGATCTATTGGGCCGAAAGGTGTGGCAGAGACGTTGAACCAAAATTCATTCTGGATTTTGTCAGCCTCGAAAAGGGTCCCAGTCGCATTACCGTAGACATCAGATTCTACAATCCTGCGCACTAGACCGAAGGACCCCTCAGCATCACCATCGTAGGTACCATCGACAATTATTGTGTCAGCAACGGTCTCTCCGCCTTCTGACTGCATGTGAAAGATTGGGATGGTGCCATTGACCTCGATGTAAGGGGCTTCATCTGAGGCTATGAACTCGAACTGCCCGCTTCCGAAAATCCTAGAGTACTGGTCAGTTCTGATACCCTCTTCCCATTTCTCCCTGAGTATTAGCTCCTCCAAATCAAAGGAGAAGAACTCGCCTGCTGCAGATATTCTGGCAGATGCATTGGCTTCAATCTGGATATCCTGGAGTCGCCGAAAGCCATCCTCGTCCCAAGTCTCGAAGTAAAGCAAGAATACCTCTCCAAAGACTCCTCCGGAGCTCTCGTTATCTCCGCCATCAATGGAAATCCATCCATCTCCCTCGAACATCATCCTCTCAGTAATCTTGCCATCTTTGAATGACCTTAGAACATAAGCATCCTTGATTTCCGCGTTAACCATCGCTCCCTCATCGCCCTCATCGATTGAAATCGCGAAGAGTCCAGAACCAGCCATCTCGAAGTCTTGGCTGATTAGTTCGGTTCCATGATAAGTCTCATTTAGCCAGATTCTGTCTAAATCAAGATCTATTGCTGCTCCCTGTGAGCCATTCGCCATATCTAGGACTAGAGTACCATTTCCTAGTTCATTGGACTCCAAGACGTCCCCAGTTCTCTTTTGCCATCCCCTGCCCTCGAAAGTGACTCCCTGACTATCCCCCTCCATTCCTGAAAGTGACCAATCTGTTTCTCTTGTGACCTCATGATCTGAGATTGGTTGGTTCCAATTTGTAATATTCAGCGAGCGACTACATGAGGCAACCGGAGATTGAACGGATATCCAGACGTAGTCACCAAACTGAGGCTGTTCTTCTAGAATTATTTCTATCTCACCTCCAGCCGCGAATATCGAGGTGTTTTGTCCAGATGATTGGAAGGAGCCTCTGGTATGCTCGACGCTAGTGTTCAATTCTTCATGTGATATGGAGTCAGAGAGTGGTGGGTCGAAAACTACCCGATACCTGTGAACAAGAGAAACCTCGGAACCCCCATCTTCTGAGAAGTCCCATTGCTGATCCCAATCTGCAAGGATTTCACAACTGTTGATTTGCCCTTCCTCTGCCCAAGCTAGTGACGAGGGCACACAAACCGCTAGTATCGAAAGCACTACGGCTATCGAGAAGGCTCTGGTCATGTTGTCCTCCGCACACTGCGGCATTTCAAACAATTCCCGGCATGACTGCTAGCACCACTAGAACAATGGCTCCTCATAGTCGTCATCTACCCCTGACCTCTCTCTCCAAAGACCTGCAGGCATACCGTCATAGATATCAGCATAGGGATCCTCCTCACCCTTGTCTTCATTCTGAACAACCAAGTTGGCAAAGTTCTCAGCGTTTGCTTTGAACTTCCAGTAGTGTATCCTCCACTCCCTTCCATCCCAGAGGGTGGTCTCCTCGGACTCTGTGGTCAGGAGATCATAGTCTTGCAACTGGTAGAACATGTTCCTGTCTGTTGGCTCGAGTGCATTATCGATAATTCTGTTTGAGAAGCCGAAGAAGCCCAATGCATGTTCTGCTATTGACTCAGCGACATGAGTCTCCATGGTGGTATCCACCTTGCTCTTGATGGCCTGAGTAAGCTGTGCTAGCGTTAGTCCCATCTTCCTACCGACTCCTGATGGAAGCCGAGGTTATTTCAAACATCTTGCTAATTGCTCTATTTCTGTCGTTCAACACGCCCGAAGTGGTTAATCTGTGCTCTCTTCTCGAGTAACCATGGATGAGCCCGGCAGCCATACTTTCCTCGCACTTGAGGAGTCGGAAGGAGGCCCTTGGGATATTGTAATACTACAGATTCCTCTTGAGATGACTTGCAGTTACGGAGAAGGAACTCGTCGCGGCCCTAAGGCATGCATCGAAGCAAGTGCTCAAGTAGAGTTGAATGACTCAATTCTCCCAGAAGATTTACCGAGTGGAGCAAAAATTCACACTGCGGCACCATGGTCCTCTGAGGCGCCAAGCCTCAGGGAACAATTGGACTCCATCGGAGAACATGTTAGACCATGGTTTACTGGGCAGGAGTTCCCTCTGGTTCTTGGGGGCGAACATGGGATACTACTTCCGATTCTGGAGAATTTACACCAGCACCCTTCAGTTAGGGACATTTCAGAACTGACAATAGTTCAGATTGACGCACATGCTGATCTGAGGGAGGAGTTGAATGGAGAGAGGTTTTCCCATGGGACAGTTATTCGTCGAGCTCTGGATTTGGGGGTGGGCAGAGTCATACAGATTGGGGTTAGAGCATACAGTCATGAAGAAGAAGAGGCGATACAGAACGAAGATAGAGTTGAGGCTTGGTTCGCAAGAGATCTACTATCCATCGTTGATGGGAGGCTAGTATGGGAGAGTTTAGTGGAGAGGGTTTCAAGCATCTCTGGCCCAGTTTGGCTAACCTTCGACGTTGATGGTCTTGATGGTTCACTAGTTCCAGCAACAGGGACACCAGTTCCAGGGGGATTGAGTCACTGGGGTTCAGTAGAATTGATTGAAAATCTATTCGCATCTGGGAATTGCGAAGTTGTTGGTGCGGACGTAAACGAAATCGTTCCAGGGACTGAGGGTTCATTGACTGAGTTCAGTGCGGCACTTATCGCGACGAAGATAGTGGCGTGCCACATAGCCAATTCTGAGACCAAAATAGGAGAATAATTGTACGTTATTGCCCCTACAGCGGCGCATGCGCCGCTGGATAGCGACAATTCTGGTTGCTTCATTTGCACTTGCATCTGTTTCACCTGCAGTATCGGCCCAGATTAGCCAACCGGATATTATCCAGGAACACTGGTACCACTCATATGCTACACTTACCCTCGACCTAAATGCATGGGCGGATGAACATCCAGATATCGTGAACCTGCTAGTTGTAGGCGAAACAGAACTTGGAAGAAATCTCTGGATGTTACAAATTTCAGATTGGAGTCTGGAGGCCAAGCCAGATGGAACTGCCAAAGAAGTGGTGTACATCGACGGCGGCCATCATGGAAACGAGCATTTGGGGACGGAGTTGGCATTCATCACTGCAGAGTATTACATCGAGGGGTGGTCTGATGGTGAGCAGGATGTGATAGATGTTCTTTCAACTACCGAGTTGCACATCCTAATCATGCTGAATGCGGATGGAAATGACTTCGATACCAGATGGAACGTGAACCAAGTAGACCTGAATAGAAACTACGATCATTACTGGAACACATGCCCTACCACTCAGCCAGGAAGCTCTGCATTCAGTGAGTCAGAGACTCTTGCAAATTCAATTTACATGAATGATGTAGTTCCTGATGCAGATTTGTACGTCACGATGCATACCGGAGTTTGGATTATGCTGTATCCATGGGGAAAATGGCCAGAGCAACCTCCTGACTGGGAGATGTATCACCACATTAGAGACGAAGTGAACTCGAACATTTCGGACATTCCTATTCGAAACGCGAACCAAGGCCTATACCCAAATTGCGGCACTAGCCGAGACTACGGCTATGGTGTCATGGGCTACCCGACTTTCACGTTTGAGACTGATGACGAGCAGTTCCTGCTTGGGACGGTTGAGTCGGTATCTGATAGGCTGGCTGAGGAGCTGGATGTGATGTTGTATCTAATTGAGAATGTCTGGTACTGGAGAGCTCGTCTCTTCATTGATGCAATGGTGATAGAAGAGGGGGGCGAGGTCCGCCTGGAGGTGTCCAACCTCGGGAGAGCGAGTACCGGTAACGCCACCTTGACGTATGTTACAGAGGAAAGAACCTGGTTCCCAGTCGGAGATGATCCAGGAAAATCGCCCTGTGAGATTGAGGGTCTTGGATTCAACTACTCTTCTCCTGGGTGTGGATTCGGAGTGAACGCCACCAACAGCACGGAGTCGATTCTTAACTTCGGAGATGCGCCTATTTCTAATGGCCAAGGAGCTTTCCACCTATTCTACCAGAAGAGAGTGATAGATGCTTCGGGATGGATCTCGGAACCTGTCAACGATTCAATCATCGAGGATAGGCCCAGTAGAAACGCGGCCCTTCCATCGCCATCGGTATTTCTTAGCATAGCCTGCATTTTCCTGGCTGCATTAGGCAAGAGAGAGGTCAGAGTTGAAAAGCTCTAGTATTATTTTGACTCTGAAAGTGTATTTTTTAGAAGGAATTGTTTGTAAACTGGTTACTAACCGGCTATTTGGGGCTAAATATGAATATAGCAAGCAGTGAATTTACAGAATTAGGATCGCAAATGGTTCTCCCTCTCTTCGAAGGGGTCGATAAGGCGCCAAACAACTCCCTAAGCGGGCTGAGTAGGAGTCAACGTAGTCTGGTGAAAGACGCCCTCTCATCTGGAAGCTTCGACGGGAAGAAAGGCAAGAGGATGACGCTTTGGACTCCAGGGTGCAATATCGTCCTGGTCGGCATGGGGGAGAAGGATTCTCTCGGGCACAAGAGGGCTAGGAATACTGGTGCCAGGCTGATAGCTTCCATGTCCAAGAAGAAGGGCATCGACGTGACGGTGAGATTCACCTCAGGTTGGTCGGTGGAGAGGATGATCGACTTCGCCGAGGGGATGCTGCTTCGAGACTACGAGTTCCTGGAGCATCAAGAGTCACCCAAGGATCACATATCTGACCCTTGGAACGTGTCTTTCCAAGCAAGCTCGAGGTATCAGGAGTCATTGTCCCGAGGGCTAAACAAGGTAGGTTCAGTGGCGGAAGGAGTCCATCTAGCAAGGGACTTGGGCAATGAGCCTGCAAACGTGCTTTACCCAATGGAATACGCAAAGAGAGCGGAGGCCAAGGACAAGGTCAACGTAGAGGTAGAGGTATACGATTGGGAGAAACTGCAAGAGCTCGGCATGGGAGGACTGATCAACGTTGGCAAGGGGAGCGATCGAAAACCCTGCATGGTCCTGTTCACGTTGAATCCGGATGCTGATGAAGGAGTGCAGCGGCCCTGTATTGTAGGGAAGGGAATTACATTCGACACCGGTGGAATTTCGATCAAGCCCACTGGAGGGATGTGGGACATGAAGTACGACATGTGCGGAGCTGCGACAGTATTCGGCCTAATGCACTCGCTACACGCCACCGGATATCAGAGGAGGGTGAACGGAATCGCTTGCCTAGCGGAGAATATGCCCGGGTCTGGGGCTTACAGGCCCGGCGACGTTTTCAAAACGTACTCTGGGAAGACGATCGAGGTGTTCAGCACTGATGCCGAGGGCAGGAATGTTCTGGCTGATGGACTATGGAAGGCGGGCGAGTTAGACCCAGAATACATCGTGGATCTTGCGACGCTTACCGGAGCAGTGGTTGTTGCCCTAGGGAACCAGATATCGGGAATGTGGGCGAACGATGAGGGGATTGCAAAGAGGCTCAAAGCGGCTGCAAAGAGGAGCGGGGAGCCTGTCTGGAGGATGCCTCTTAACGCTCAGTTCCGCAATTACATGACCGACTCTGCATTCGCTGACATCAGGAACGGCTCGATTGGAGGCAGGGCAGGCTCCTCTAACACTGCTGCATCATTCCTAGAGTTCTTTGTTCCGACTAGGGGATTCGAGGAGGATGCAGAGAAGATTCCGTGGGTGCATCTAGATATCGCTGGAACTGCATGGGGACCTGGATCTAAGGCTCGTTCGGAAGGGGCGAACCCTCTCTTCCAATATGGCACATCTGGTGTCCACGTCAGGACCCTACACAGACTGATTACCGAGGATTGATCAGTCCTCTTCTTCCTCGGAGTCAACGACCTCGAAGTCTGCATCAACGACTCCATCGTCACCGCTCTCGTCCTTTTCCTCGGCCATCTCTGCAGCCGCGGCTTCGTACAGTTTAGTTGAGATAGAGTGCATTGATTCCTCCAGTTCTGACATCTTTGCCTGGATTGCAGCCTCATCTATTTCCTCCAGTGGAACAGGAGTCTCGTCCTTGACTATCAGAGCCTCGAGTTCGTCCAGCTTCTCTAGGACTGGCTTGGTGTCTTCATCGGCGAGTTTCTCCTCGTTCTCTTCTATCATCTTCCTAGTCTGATAGACTACGCTGTCTGCAGAGTTGCGCATCTCTACCTTAGCCTTCTTCCTCTTGTCCTCTTCTGCAAACTTTTCGGCATCCTCTATTTTCTGCCTAATCTCATCCTCGGAAAGAGAGGTTTGGCTCTCTATCTTGATCGATTGTTCGGTTCCTGTTCCCAAGTCCTTAGCGGAAACGTTGACTATCCCATTTGCATCTATATCGAATGTTACCTCAATCTGCGGGATACCCCTTGGTGCAGCTGGGATCCCCATCAGGTGGAAACGGCCCAAGGTTATGTTGTCCTTGGCAAACTCTCTCTCACCTTGCAATACGTGTACCTCTACGGCAGGTTGGTTATCTGCTGCCGTAGAGAAAGTCTCAGACCTACGAGAGGGGATGGTGGTGTTTCTCTCTATCATCGTAGTAGTAACCCCTCCCAAAGTCTCGATTCCCAGAGTGAGGGGCGTGACGTCCAGTAACAGCACGTCCGTGACTCCCTCGTCTCCAACGATGATTCCAGCTTGGAGGGCGGCACCCATGGCCACCGCCTCATCGGGGTTTATTCCTTTGAATGGGGCCTTACCGACCTCCTTCTCAATCGCTTGCTGAACAGCGGGAATCCTAGTTGAGCCGCCTACTAGCAGGACCTTGTCGACATTTCCCTTCTTGATTGAAGCATCCTTCATTGCCTGACGGGTCGGAGACATAGTCCTCTCAACAAGAGACGCTGTAAGCTTCTCAAACTTCGAACGGGACAGGGCCATGTCTAGATGCTCTGGCTGACCATCGATCATTGTGATAAATGGTAGATTAATCTGGGTGGATGGTGTTGTGGACAGTTCTATTTTGGCCTTCTCGGCGGCTTCTCTGATCCTGCTCATTGCCTGTAGGTCCTTCTCTAGTTCTATTCCAGTGGATTTCTTGAACTCGGAGACTATCCAATCCATAACCGCCTCATCGAAATCGTCACCACCGAGTCTGTTATCGCCGCTAGTTGCTTTCACCTCTATCTGAGGTTGACCGTCGACCTGGTAAATCTCTAGAATGGACACATCGAAGGTACCTCCTCCCAGGTCGTAAACCAAGACCGTCTGGTCTTCTTCCTTGTCGACTCCGTAGGCCAGTGCTGCGGCAGTCGGCTCGTTGATTATTCTGAGAACCTCTAGTCCTGCAATCCTACCCGCATCCTTGGTTGCCTTTCTTTGTGCATCGGAGAAGTACGCTGGGCAAGTGACTACAGCTTGCTTGACCTCAGTACCCAAATATTCCTCTGCATCTGATTTCAGTTTCTGAAGAACGAATGCCGATATCTCCTGAGGCGAATAGTTGTCCCCGTCTATTTCTTGCACCCAATCTGTTCCCATCTCTCTCTTTACTGAAATTATTGTCCTCTCAGAGTTAGTCACGGCCTGCCTCTTGGCAGTGACACCTACCAGCCTCTCCCCTTCCTTCGAGAAGGCGACTACGCTGGGAGTGGTTCTGGAGCCCTCCGAGTTCGGTATCACTACCGCTTTTCCTCCTTCTATAGTTGCAACACAACTGTTTGTCGTTCCTAAGTCAATTCCGATTACTGCTGATCCCATTTCTATTTCTCCTGATTTTTTTTCTCAAACTACTTCAGTTCGAATGTCATGTCCAGTATGCCGTTGTTAATTTCCCACTGGAAATCTCCAGAGGAGGCTTGTGGAAGTACGAAGTTCCTGAATGGTCTAATCTGATTCTTCCTTAGCAATTGCAGCACCTCGCCTCCACCTGTTAGGCTAATTTCGAGGTTATCCCGATCTATATCCTCGTACCTGGAAACATCGATAGTGACGTACATCTCGTTTTCCTTGATGTATACATCATCGGAAGAAATTGAGTTGTCCTCGTCTGAATTGTTACTTTCGTCGACGTCTACTCTGACCTCCGAGACTGATGGCTTGATGTGAATATCCACTCCCATCTTCTTGAGAAACTCGCCAAGACCCTGGGGGCCGCTCAGCATAGATTCGAAGTTCTTCATGAACTCCTCGGGATCAGAATCTACTCCTAGCTTGACCTCGTCCATCGAGACTTTCTTTGGGTCAATCCCCAGCTGTTCAAACTGGTTCCTTACTTGCTTAATCAGAGATCTTAGCACATCAACGTCTACTGGCATACCCATTCGCTCGAACATTCGGACTATTTCATCCATTGCCTCTTCATCGAAATCGTCCCAATTTTCTTCTGTCATTGTATCACTAGTTAACCTTGAGTTGTATAGTGGGAGACAGAGGGGGTATTTGAATCAAACGGGAGGAGGTTGACCGAAATCGACCTAGAACCCGATGATTGTATTGAAAACGGGGTCTTCAGTGGCCATTGCACCATGGTAGACTCAGATTACGATTTGGCTATTGAGGATACTGATAGAATACATGGAAGAACCGCGCTTGTAAACAACGTCAGGGCGGCTTCATCTCTAGCCGGGGCGATTCGCTCTACGCTAGGACCCAAGGGCCTCGATAAGATGCTTGTAGACGCTGACGGAACCGCATTGGTGACCAACGACGGGGTAACTGTTCTGGAGACCGCCAATGTCGAGCATCCCACGGCTAGGATGTTGATCGATGCCTCTTCATCGCAGGATCGTTCTGCGAGGGACGGAACCACCACCACGGTCCTATTGATTTCGGAGATGCTCCAGAATGCCCTGGAATTGGTGAGGATGGGCGTACATCCATCAATAATTGTCAATGGATACTCCTTGGCGCTGGATGAGGCTATTTCTGAGATTTCAAGGGTTTCTAAGACCTCCAATCAGAGTCAGAAATTCCAAGTTATTCGAACTTCACTACAAGGCAAAGGAGATTCGTCGTTATGCGACATCTTGTCTGATTTAGCAATCGAGGCTGCAGACTCGCTAATCGATTTAGGGGATGGAGACGATATTGAGAGGATGTTTGTGAAACGTCTCCAGATTAAGGAAGGCGGAGTTATGGATAGCTCATTAGAAAGAGGCTTGATGTTGCTAAAGTCCAGAGTCGATATATCCACTGAGGCAAATTCTGACGGAGGCCGTATAGCAATTATCGACGGCGGCCTGGATAAGCAGAAATTAGAGATTAGCGCGTCTATCGAGATTAGTAGTCCGGGGACTCTCCAGGATTTCCACAGAAGATCAAGGCAGAACTTGCGAAAGCAAGTGGATCACCTCGAGGCAATGGGAGTTGATTTGCTGGTAGTAAGGGAGGGGATTGATGACGAGGCAGTTTCCATGCTCACGGATTCTGGAATTACTGCATACAGGAGGTTCGAGAGGGAGGACATGGACTTGCTTTCCCGGATTACCGGTGCAACCCCAATCAGAAAGGCTGAGGTTTTGAGCGCAGACGATATCGGGAGCTACTCGAAGAGGTCAGAAGAGGTCGTCTCCGAAGTCAAGCACACACTCATTGAGGGCTTAGGAGGAGGCATGACTCTGGTCATTAGGGGGTCGACTCCGGAGATTAGGGATGAGGCGATTAGGATTTTCGATGATGCAATTGGAGTTGCCCACCGACTCAACAGCAAGCCCGGAGTACTTCCCGGTGGAGGGGCTATTCAAGCACACCTAGCTGGTCATCTCAGAGCGTTCTCGCAGACCCAGTCCGGGAGGGAACAGCTTGCCATAGAGGCATATGCCTCTGCTCTGGAGTCTATTCCTAGGATTCTCGCTGAGAATGCGGGGAGGGATCCCGTGGAAGTCATCCTCTCCTTGTCGGCTGACCAGAAGGATAGCGGGGCGTGGGTTGGCTTTGACTTGCAAAGTGGAAAAAACTGCGATATGGAAGAGTTGGGTATTCTGGACACAGAATTCGTGGTTAGTAACGCCTTGTCGGCGGCCACGGAGGCTGCAATCGGCGTTCTAAGGATCGACGATGTCCTCTGGGCCAGGACGGACCCAAGTACACCAGATTGGGAGAGTTCAGAGGACTAGCTCCCGGAAATTCCTCTGAGCATCTCATCGACCATCGACTCTAGGTCGAAGCGAGGGCTCCACCCCCACTCTCTCTCTGCCACCGTCCCGTCTATTGAGTCGGGCCATGAGTCAGCATACTCCTGTCTTACATCGGGAACGAAGTCGCAGGTGAACCCTTCAACCCGATCTGAAATCGCATTTGCTAGTTCCTCCGCCGAGAATGAGAGGCAGGGGATGTTGTAGCCTGCCCTCGAATCGCCCAGAAGATCGTCTTCTGCATCCATGAGTGTGAGCGTGGCTTCGATTGCATCATCCATGTATAGCATTGGGAGACGGGTATCTGCTCTGACGAAGCATTCGTAATGCCCAGAATCGAGAGCTGCATGGAATATCTCTACTGCATAGTCGGTAGTGCCACCTCCGGCAGGGGCATTGTAGGAAATGAGTCCTGGATACCTAATCCCCCTAGTGTCGACTCCGTGACTTCGTCTGTATTCCCTGGCTAGAGCCTCTCCGCTAACCTTAGTCTCACCATAGACAGTAGTGGGATTGAGAGGTGCATCCTGAGGAGGATTCTTCGGGGCGTCAGGACCGAAAACAGCAATGGACGAGGGTGCATACACCCTCAGAGAGCACTCCCTGGCTGCCTCGAGAACCGAAATAGTTCCTCCGACGTTTATCCTCCTGCATTTATCCGGATTCCTTTCGCCAGTCGCAGAAAGAAGTGCAGCAAGATGGTACACTGTTCCTATTCCCTCTCGCTTGCAAATTGCCGAAATAGCATCTGTGTCCATTACATCAAGAGGGACATAGGGTCCTTCTTCAATCGATGAGTGCCCATCTGATTCCCTGATATCCGATGCGATTACCGAGTCTATTCCATGTTCCCTCCTAAGGGCTTGGACAAGGTCAGTACCTATTTGCCCCAGGGCCCCGGTAACAAGGATCCTGTCCCCGTGTACGCCCGACATGTGTAGCCGTAATTCTGACGATACTTGAAATTAAAGAAGGAGGAAACAGGAACTTATGTGCCAATGTTGATAGGGGATGGGCGAGTGATTCAGACCCCGTTGATGAGATGAAGTATGTCGTTGTGACGGGTGGAGTGCTCTCCGGATTGGGCAAAGGAGTGACTGCTAGTAGCATAGGAGTCCTGCTCAAAAGCGCCGGACTGAGGGTAACCGCAGTAAAAATAGATCCCTACCTCAATGAGGATGCTGGTACAATGAGTCCCTTCGAGCACGGAGAGGTATTCGTGCTAGACGATGGAGGTGAAGTAGATCTAGACCTCGGCAACTACGAGAGATTCCTGGATGTGTGCCTAACCAGGGATAACAACATCACAACAGGGAAGGTGTACAACAAGGTGATTCAGAAGGAGAGGCGCGGGGATTACCTAGGAAAGACGGTTCAGGTTATCCCACATATCACCAATGAAATACAGGATTGGATAGAGAGAGTGGCCCATACACCGAGCGATGGAAACGGGAAGGAGCCCGATGCTTGCGTGATCGAGCTAGGTGGAACAGTCGGCGACATTGAAAGCGCCCCCTTTGTCGAGGCTCTGCGACAGTTCCAATTCAGAGTAGGGCAGGAGAATGTTTGCTTCGTTCACGTGAGCCTGATCCCCGTTATGGGCCCAGTAGGGGAACAGAAGACGAAGCCTACTCAACACACGGTGAAGGAACTGAGAGGGCTTGGTATCAATCCACATATGCTGGTTTGCAGGTCCAAGAGCCCGCTAATCGACGAAACCCGCAACAAGATCTCTGCATTCTGCCACGTCCCCCCGGAAGCGGTCGTCTCTGCACATGATGTTTCCAACATCTACCAGGTTCCAATAATGCTCGAGTCGCAGGGGGTAACAAGTATGCTAGCAGACAGATTTGGTTTCGAAATACCTGCCAAGAGGAAAGTGCTCGATGATTGGAAGGAGCTGGCAGATCACGTTGACACTTTGGATGATGCTGAGGAGGTGCACATCGCAGTGGCAGGCAAGTACACGGATCTGGCTGACTCTTATCTGAGTGTCATTAAGGCCCTCCAGCATGCCTCTTTCAAGGTCAATAGGAAGCTTGTGATCGACTGGATCGAGTCGTCTGCACTGGATGGGGAAACCGAGAAGTCAGATTCCGAAGCTCACAATTCCGCATGGGAATTGCTCAGATCCGCTGATGGAATCTTGGTTCCCGGTGGATTCGGCATCAGGGGGATTGAGGGGAAAATCAAGGCAGCTGAATATGCGAGAGAGAACAAAATCCCATACCTCGGTGTCTGTCTGGGACTCCAGGTCGCTACGATCGAATTCTGCCGCAATGTGCTCGGGATGGAGGGAGCCAACTCTACTGAGTTTGATGAGGAGCCAGCCCATGCAGCTGTTGTATTCATGCCTGAGATTTCCAAGACCCATATGGGGGGGACTATGAGATTGGGGACGAAGCCTACCCCGTTCCTTGTGGATGATTGCAAAATTAGGAGGTTGTATGGAGGGGAAGGATACGTCGATGAGAGGCACAGGCACAGATACGAGGTAAATCCTGAGCTGATAGAAGATATAGAGGAGGCGGGCCTAGTCTATGTAGGAAAGGACGAGACGGGGGAGCGTTGTGAGATAATGGAGCTTGAGGGGCACCCATACTACGTTGGCACCCAGTACCACCCAGAGTTCAAGTCCAGGCCAGATCGTCCCAGTCCACCTTTCCTAGGTCTTCTGATGGCCGCTTCGGGAATGGAAATCTAATCCACAGAGACAGGTAGAATTCGGGTTGTCCTGTATCCCTGAAGCACCTTCATGTATCTCATTGAGGCGAACCGCTCATCCAGCCCCTCATCTCCTGTCTCAATCCTAAGTTTCCTCACCGTCAGTAGCTTAGCTGGAGTTAGAACGCCAAGAATATTGTCGATTCCAATTGATTCCAGCACAGCCGGCGATAGTTGCAGGTTCCCTCTACCGATTAGGAAGCCCTGACCTCCCATAGGGGACAACAGGAGAGTTGTCGAGCCACCATGAGAACGCAAGATGGATAGTATCCCTGACTCATCTAGGTCGGTACCCACTTGCTCACTGCCCATGGTAGCGTCAATACCCAGAGTCGTCAATTCGAATCCGTTGTTCTCGCCAATCGCCCTCAAGGTCCCCCCCGACCCCCAGATGATTAACTGGTCCTCGCTAACTAGTGATTCCCGTATGTGCTCTGAAAGGCCTACGACAATGTCATCCTCCGACTCTGTCTGCACAAGTTCCTTCGATCCTTGCATCCACCTTGGAGAGTTAGGGGAGAAGGCCTCCGCATAGAGCCGAACGACCCATTTGCCCTCCCTGTACAAATCCTCGTCCAGATCCAGTACTTCGGTACTAGAAACCAACAAATCTCCATTAATCCAAGAGGACAATACTTCTGCAGCGCCCTTCGGGGAGCTAGCGAAGCATCCTGAGTGCATCTTTACCCCGGATGGGACGCCTATCACGGGTGTTTCCGAGGACTCAAGCTTGGAAAGCGAAGCCACAATGTCTCGGGTGGTCCCGTCCCCGCCGGAGTAGACGAGCAAATCTATTTCCGAACCTACCATTGCTGCGACCGCATCCTCCGTATCCGATGCTGACGTGGTTCCTTTGGACTGGTGAGCTTCAACTATCACGGCTCCTTCCATCTGACTCGGGATCCAGTCAGTTCCCATCCTCCCTCTGCTAGTTACCCATTCCAAGTCAACCTGTTCTCCCCGGTGGATTTTCGAGAAATACTCCAGCATCGACTTCAATCTGGGCCCCGACCTATCCTCTGCTCCTCTTGACCTTGCCAATTCTGCCTGTCCGTCTGAACCCTTCAGACCTAGCCTCCCGCCGAGTCCGGCGTCTGGGTTTGCAAGCAGCCCAATGCGCACCATGTGCATCCCAGAGGGGAGGTGTTCTTATCGGTTCACGCTTGGGGAATTATCGTGAGACTAGTAGTAGCGCTGGGTGGAAACGCTCTCCTGAAGAGGGGCGAGGAGCAAACGTCCGAGAATCAGAGGAGGAACGTCAGGGAGGCGTGCAAGGAGCTGGCACCACTAGCGAAGGAGCACCAACTGGTTATCACCCACGGGAATGGCCCACAAGTGGGACTCCTCGCCCTACAATCCGCATCGTACAAGGAAGCGGAGGAATACCCGCTGGATGTTCTGGGCGCTCAGACGGAGGGGATGCTGGGCTACGCGATACAACAGGAGCTGGGTAACCTCCTTCCGACTGAGAGTTCTTTGGCTACTATACTAACGATGGTGGAGGTCGATCCAGATGATCCCGCCTTCGAAAATCCAACCAAGCCAATTGGCCCGATTTACAGCGAGCATGAGGCCAGGAGAATCTCCGAAGAGAAGGGATGGTCTATTTCGAAGGATGGAAGCAACTGGAGGAGGGTTGTACCCTCTCCTGAACCACACAGGATCTTCGAGTTGCGGCCGATTCACTGGCTCTTGGAGAAGGGGGTGATTGTGATTTGCGCTGGTGGAGGGGGAATACCAACGGCGTACAATTCTGAAGGGTCACTGGAGGGTGTTGAAGTGGTGATTGACAAGGACAAGGCCAGCGCCTTACTCGCAAGACAGTTGGGGGCAAGGCTGCTTATTCTGGCTACAGACGCAGATGGAGTATACCGAGACTGGGGTACTGGAAACCAGGAATTGATACAGGCCACCACGCCTGAAGAGATATCGAAGATGGATTTTGAGCCTGGGTCAATGGGGCCGAAAGTGGAGGCCGCCTGCGACTTCGTGATGAGGACTGGCGAGCGCGCGGTAATCGGCGCATTGACGGACATCGCCGAGATGGTGGAGGGGAGGGCGGGCACCCAATTCACCATTGAATGAGCGTTGTAGCATCAATTAAAGGCCAAGCCATTCATATCAGCGGGCCGTCGGCGTAGCCGACGAGGGATACCAGTGGGCATGATTTCCGTTGACATCGGGGAGGGCGAGTCTCACGAGTACGCAAGTGGAATCAGCGCTGGAGAGGTAATCAAAAACGTCCATGGGAGGAAGTCAGGAGCAGTGGCCGCATTCGTAGACGGGGAGGAGAGGGACATGTCCTTCGCACTCAATGAGAATTGCAAGGTAGAACCGATATTGGGCGATTCCGAGGAGGGGCTGTACATCCTAAGACACAGTTGCGCACACCTTCTTGCTCAAGCCGTGACCCAGCTTTATCCGGATGCCAAACCCACAATCGGACCGCCGATAGAACACGGGTTCTACTATGACTTCGCGATGGATCCAATCGGAGACGAGGAGCTCCGCCAAATAGAGAAGAGGATGAAAGAACTGGTGAAGCAGAACATCCCGATCGAGAGGGAAGAGCTCGACAACGAGTCACTCAGGGACACATTCTCCTCGAACCCCTTCAAATTGGAGATAATGGATGATAAAATCGGCCATGATGTAGGTTCGTCGGCTTACCGCCAGGGAGACTTCATCGACCTCTGCAAAGGGCCCCATGTCTCACTGACCTCCCAATTGAGGTGGTTCAAGCTAACCAGCACCAGCCAGGCATACTGGAGGGCGGACAAGGACAGGGAGTCGCTGGTCAGGATTTACGGCATGTGCTATCCTTCCAAGGAGGGTCTTAAGGAACGCGAGAGGCAGATACAAGAGGCTGCAAGGAGAGACCACAAGAAGATAGGGAAGGAGATGGGGCTCTACATGATTAACGAGCTGATAGGTAAGGGCCTCCCTGTTTGGCTACCGTACGGGGAGGTACTGAAGTCGGAGATAGAGAGCTTCGCGATAGAGACAGAGGAGGCGTATGGGTACGACAGAGTGACCACCCCGGTTCTTGGGAAGAAGGAGCTTTTCGAGACATCCGGCCATCTGCCTCACTACGCAGAGGGCATGTACCCGCCAATGAAGATGGATGATGGCGATTACTACCTCAAAGCGATGAATTGTCCGATGCACCACCTAGTTTTCACGAATAGCAAAAGGTCCTACAGGGACCTCCCCATTAGAATCGCGGAGTACGGCACTGTGTACAGGAACGAGCTGTCCGGAACGCTAGCAGGGCTTCTGAGGGTCAGGATGCTGTCGATGAACGACGCCCATGTCTATTGCACCTTAGACCAAGTGGCAAGTGAGGTTCGAAGCAATGTCAGGATGGCACAGGAATACTACGAAACCTTCGGCTTCGATGACTATGACTTCCGCTTGTCCCTGTGGGACCCGGACAACAAGGACAAGTACATCGATCAGCCAGAGAACTGGCAGGCCACCCAGAACCATCTGAGAGAGATCATGGATGGCTTAGGGGTCGAATACACCGAGGCAGTCGGCGAGGCCGCATTCTACGGGCCCAAGATAGACATACAATTCAGGACAGCTTTGGGAAGGGAGGAGTCGATGTCCACCATACAACTAGACTTTGCTGCCAAGGAGAGGTTCGGACTATCGTACATGGACGAGACTGGAAATGAGAACGGGGAGGTCTTCGTAATCCACAGGGCCCCGCTATCCACTCATGAGAGATTCGTGGCCTTCCTTCTGGAGCAGTGGGCTGGAAATCTACCTACCTGGCTTTCCCCGGTGCAAGCCCAGGTAATCACCATCTCGGAGAAGCACAAGGAGTATGCAGAGCACGTAAGGGAGACTCTTAAGATCGCAGGAGTCAGAGTGAAAGTGGATGATTCGGACAACACAATTGGGAAGAAGATCAGGATGCACAGGAAGAGTCGCCCTGCTTACATGCTAATTCTCGGTGATGAAGAGATGAAGGATGGGTCTGTCTCAATCAGAAGCAGGGACGGCAATCAGAAGAATGGCGTTCCCCTCGAGCAGTTCGTTTCGGATATCTTCGCAGAGATTTCCAACCGAACCAAGGACCTATCCCTAGTGGAGTGAAGTATCAAGACCGAAGCCCGCCTAGGCTCAACAGTAATGGCTACCGAGGGTGGGACCAAGGATGATACATCGGAGGCGATGCTGTCCACCGCCAGGTCAGTTATTCGGACATGCCTCCAAGTAAGGAGGGAGGAGGATGTCCTAGTCATCACAGACCCAGAGACAGCAGAAGTAGGACAATCGCTCTACGAAGAGGCTGCACGGGTAACGGACAGGATACTTCTTGTGATGATGCCTCCAACACAAAGGCCAGGCAAGGAACCCCCCTTGCCTGTAGCAGACATCATGAGGAAGAACAGGGTGATAATCATAGCAACCAAGGACTCGCTCACGCATACCAGAGCCAGGCAACAGGCTACTAAGGAGGGAGCAAGGATAGTATCCATGCCGGGCATAGGAAGAACCTCATTCGAAACGGGAGGAATGACCGCGGACTATAACGCACTCCAGAGAGAGATCAGCGGGATGGGTTCTGTTTTCAGGAGGAAGAGGAGGGTTCGCGTCAGTTCCCCATCTGGCACTGAAATAGAGTTCCTGACAGGCGGGAGATGGGTGCTTGAGGACAATGGAATATGCAACAGACCGGGGCAAATCGCGAATTTACCCGCTGGCAAGGTTTTCGTCTTTCCCAAGGAGGGGAGCATGAACGGGACTATCGTAATCGACGGGTCCTGGGAGGGCATTCTGCTAGAGGAGCCCCTTTCGCTGAACATTGAGAAAGGAATGGTCGTAAACATCTCCGGTGGCCAAATCGCCAATGAGATTGAGGAGTCTTTCGAAATGGCGAAGGCAGGGATAAGGAGTTCCAAGAAGGACCTGATTTGGACGGTCGCGGAGTTCGGTTTTGGAATGAATCCCAAGGCCAGTGAGCTCGTCGGGAATCGGGTCGAGGACCTAGTCCTACGTGGAGGCGCGTACTTCGGCTTTGGGGACAACACCCATCTGGGGGGTTCCGCCCGGGTGGGGATACACCAGAGAGGAACCATAAGGACCCCGGAGGTATTGCTCGAGGAGACTACGATAATTTCCGAGGGCAAGGTCTCAGTACGGTAGGTTAGCAAATGCGGGGAGTGCTCTGGTGCAATGGATCGATACCGACCGAGTCAGTAGTCGATTGGGTGCTCACGACTGGAGCGCCTGTATTCGGAGTCGATGGCGGGGCCGATAAGGCAAATGATCTGGGGATTGAGGTCGTCGAGGTTCTTGGGGATATGGATTCTCTCGACGAATCTGCTTGGAAGGGCAGGACTCTGCCACTCAATGAGCAGACTTTCAGTGACCTGGCTAAGTCGATCGAAGAACTGATCCATAGGGGGTTCGATGAAGTTGAGATAGTAGGGGCTGATGGGGGGGACCCTAGTCACATTCTGGGTAATTGGGCGGCTATGAACGATGCTCCCTCAGGAGCCAGGATCAGGATACATCACGAAGAGCAAGTCTCTACCAGGCTCCACCCCGCTGATGGGGAGTTCTCCGCTGAGTTCGAGGAAGGGGAGCTGTTCTCTATTTTCGCCATTGGGTCAGGAAAGGTCTGGATATCAGGGGCCAAATGGGAATTACATGGGGAAAATCTAGGCTTATCATCGAGAGGGCTGCACAATGAAGGCACCGGGGATGTCGTGAATATCAGAGGGGAAGGGGTCTTGATATTGATATCCAAGCGATGAGAGCTACTCTTCCTCGTGAACTTTCATTGCTAGCATGAGCGCAATTGGTCGGGTTCTCTCGTCCTCCTCAAGTGCGATTCTAGCGATTATCATGATTGGCACTCCCACAATAGCCCCACTAATTCCCCAGACTGATGCAGAGACCATGACTGTCAGAATGAGAACGAGTGGTGAGATTCCCAACTTTTGCCCAAAAAAGTTGGGCTCGATTAGTTGCGCCCACATATTCTGATTCAGTACCATCAGAATTCCAAGGAAAATGGCCTGGGTTGGGTCGAGAGCAATCAAGGCTATCATCATCGGAGGGATGGTGGCCAGAAGGGCCCCAATAATTGGCACCCAGTCAGCCATGAAAGCGATGAGAGCCCAGGCCAACCAACCTGGTATGTCGAACGACCAGAGTAAAAATCCGAGAATGAGGGCCTGTCCACTAGCTACAATTGCTTTACTTATCACGTACGTAGAAATCGCCTCAGACGAGTTGGATACAATAGTACTAACTCTTTCGTAGGATTCTGGGAAGGCTGCCTTGAACCTATTTGGGAGGCTCTTCTCCTCGAGAATCAGAAAGATAAGGAATACTGCTACTGTGATCATGGTGGTGACGAAAGTCGCAAAGTCAGCGAGAATGTTGGTAGCAAAATCCTGTATGACCTTAGGATTTACCAAATTCTCAATTGTTTCCTGGCTGGTAATCACTTCTTCTAATCCATAGAGATTGGCTTCTCCCAAAGCATCCCACTTCTCTCTGAATTTGTCAGTAAGCCCCCCTTGTTTGGTCATCTCTCCTTGAAATTGATCGATATTTCTGTACAGAAGAATCGAAATCCCATACGAAATCGCTGCGCCGATTCCTATCATGACGCCGTATGCCAGCATCGGCATCCTCGCAACTATCTCGAAGCGAGCGACTAGGTACTGCTCTGGGGCCCTAATCAGGAAATAGAACAAAATTGCTATGCAAAAAGGCATTAAAATCGGCTTTAGGTATGTGAGTACCAGATATCCCACCAGGACGATGATTGCGAAGTTAGCAGTCGTTGCGCTATTCGATCTCCTCGGATAGTTAATGGTGTCCCCCATAGACAAGCGGAAGGCGGATTAGCAATCAAGAGTTTCCCCGGATTCTACTCAACTAGATGCTCGATGATAAACCTCGAGGAATCTCTCCGCGTTACCATCTAGGGTGAATCTATCCAGAACCCTCTGTCTGCCTTCTGCACCCTTCTGATTTAGGCTCTCGTTAGATGAAAGCTCAGAGGCGATCGCTTCTGAGAGAGAGTCGACCGAACCAAGCTCGAAGAGTGCGCCTACTGTTTCATCGACCATCTCTGGGAGTGGGCCATTGTTCACGGTCAAAACTGGGATTCCAGAACTCATCGCTTCCAGAGGAATTAGTCCTTGACCTTCATAGTATGACGGATAAACGCACAACTGGGAAAATCGGTACATCTGGGCTATCTTCTCGAAATCCATGCCTGACTCGATCGTCACCCTGTCGCTGATTCCAAGTCTCGCAGACATTCGATTCAGCCTTCCTTTCAGGGACCCTCTCCCAATGATGACCAAGTGGGAGTTCGTAGACTCGGCAACCTTGGAGAAAGCCCGAAGAAGCAATCCATGCCCCTTGCGTGCTGCCAGTCTTCCGACTGCTAGCAGCATATTTTCCCCATTACTTATGCCATACCGCTTCCTAGTCTCATTCATACTGTGGATTTCTGATTCGCTATCGGGATGCATGGGTACGAACAAACTGGTATCTATGCCCCAATGAATGACTTCGCAGTCCCAATCATTAGGGGCTGAGTACCTAGACTCCAAGTCGATTCTAGTTGCTTCGGAGTTTGGAACTACGACCGAAGATTTTCGGATTGCGGACCTCTCGAAGTTGGAGTACCTGCCAGCCATGAATCGAATTGCGATGTCATTGGGGTTGGACCAAACTGCAGGCTCCCCGAATCTGGCTGCGAGTGTGAGTCCGTCCCTCTCGCCAAGCCATGTTCCGTGCATCGAAGATACGACTGGTGCCACTTCACTGGTGCACCTGTCGAACTGTGAGTCATTCCAGGATACCATGGGGCAGTGGAGATGGACCACATCGACTGGATGCTCTGAATGGAGGCGGATCAGTGCTTTTAGAGCGGATCTCCCGTAAGACCTTGTGAATTCCAATGGGACCTTCAACCATGGAACCTCGATTATCTCCACGTTGTCTAACTGCGGTGGCTCGCCTCTGGACTTCCTTGTGATTACTGAGATTTTATGGCCCATATCTGCCAATCTTGATGATAGATGGTAAACTGTTGAGCCCATCCCCCCCCATCGAGGAGGATACTCGCCAGAAATCATCGCGACATGCATGTTGCTCCCCAATTAACCGTCCGGGGAGGCATTATTGAAGAGAACGGGGGAAGCAAAATCACTACAATGGTTCAAAAATAGGTCCATTTTGGGCAAATTCCCATGGAAGCACCATTGCCTGTCCACGTTACGGTTGTAATTCCGACTAGGAACGAAGAGGAGGCCATAGTGGATACCATCCGATCGGTACCGAACGACGGTTGGTGCCAGAAGTTGGACTTCTTGGTCATTGACGGGAATTCGGAGGATAGGACTAGGGAGCTAGCAGAAGAGGAGGGTGCCACGGTTTACCTCGAGGGGAGGAAAGGATATGGTAGAGCCTACAGGACAGGTTTCCAGATGGCTCCCGGAGAAGTGATCGTAACTATGGATGCGGATTGCACCTATCCGGGGGAGGTGGTGCCGGAGTTGGTTAGCAGGCTTCTCGAGGACGACTTGCAGTTCATCACCTGCGACCGCCTCAGGAAGGCAGAGGATGGTGCCATGTCTGGCCTGCATGGATTCGGTAATTGGGCGCTTTCATTTACAGCTAGGATGCTTTTCTTCTATGGCATTCACGACTCCCAATCTGGGATGTGGGTTTTCAGAAAGGAGATTATGGATAATCCGAGGATGCGCCCTACCAACGACGGCATGCCTCTCTCGGAAGAGATGAAGATCAATGCGAGGAGGTGCTTCGGACGTTCGAAGGCCATCGAGGTGTCAGTCCCCTACCGGAATAGGGTCGGGCAGGCCGAGATCAATACATGGGGTGACGGTTGGAAGAACTTCAAGTTCCTATTCGCCAAGAGACTGGGGATCAACAGGGAGAGGACTTCTTGGGGGCCGGAGAGTTAGTCCTCTGAGTCGAACTCCTCGTCTAATTCCCTGGGATCGAAGGATGACCAGGACTCGATTATCTCCATGTCCTTTGCGATCTCCGCCATCCTTGCTCGACTGTAAGCCACACCTGCCATCGAGAGTGAAACTATCGTAATCAGCAAGACCGGCAGCCCGAAGGAAGAGATCCATGACTCTAGGCCACCATTATCTGATTCCACGATTGGGACAGTGTGTACCTGCACGGGGCTAACCAAATCACCATCAATCGCGAACACCTCCACCCTTGCCCACGACCCTCCAGTGACCACCCATGAGAATCTTGACGTCCAAATACCGTCTCCTAAGACCGAGTCTCCGTTAGTCCCATCGTCGTAGAAGTACATGGCGACTGACTTACCCCCAGAAATCAACTCACCTCGAACCGTTTGGGCGGTACCATCTGCAT